>JADKLW010000008.1_pt1 | contig 227972 bp, 211 predicted proteins | sample 8641881 | NCBI WGS metagenome assembly JADKLW01 (sample SAMN16272185, study PRJNA661076) | feces metagenome | isolation source: fecal sample from diarrhoea affected cattle B | host: Bos taurus | place: South Africa: Lokaleng Village, Mahikeng | collected 2019-09
ATCTCTTTTGGAATTTTAGCTCGCTGCGATCAGCGAAGCCTTGTATTGTAGCACGTTTTCGCCGTGCACTTCTAAATAATTTTTTAGAAGTTTTCGTTAAAAGCAGTGTTACTGTTTTAGCGAAGCCTTGCAGTATACATCGCTTTTGGTGCTTTCAGAAATTCCTGCAAAAACCTTTTCAGCAACTGCGCAAAAAGATGCGCTGCAATGGCGAGGAGACGGACTATAGCACCGTTCAAGCAGCTTTTCAGAAAAAACCTTTTCACTCAAAGCCTTCAGCAAGGCTTTGGGTCAGGCAGCGCTTTGCGCTGCCTTGGATAATGGAGTCAACATGGCACTTATTACCTTAATAGACGCACAGCTCGCATTCGGGCATGTGGCACTGCTGGATCACACCAGTTTTTCTCTGGAAACCAACGAACGCGTGGGACTGATCGGGCGCAACGGCACCGGCAAGTCTTCGCTGTTGAAAATTTTGGCCGGTATGGCGCATGCGGATGACGGCACACTGCAAGTGCAGGCTGGCGTCCGTATTGCCTACGTGGCCCAGGAACCCAACCTCAATCCAGAACACAGTATTTTTGAATCTGCCTCGGAAGGCTTGACAGAAGTGGCGGCGATCCGTGATTTGTACCTGTCCGGTGCAGAAGGCGTGGATCTGGATGCCCTGCAGTCACGCATTGAAGCGCAGGATGCTTGGAACTGGGAGCAACGCGTAGAAGAGGCGTTGCAGCGCCTGCATTTAAATCCAGAAGCCAAAATCAGCAGTTTGTCTGGCGGGATGCGCAAGCGCGTGGCATTGGCGCAGGCCTTGGTCATGCAGCCTGATGTACTGTTCCTGGATGAGCCGACCAATCACCTGGATCTGGATTCGATTGAGTGGCTGGAAGGTTTGCTCAAGGAGTTCAAGGGCTCCATCGTGCTGATTACGCACGACCGCTCTTTCCTAGACAACGTGGTGACACGTATTGTGGAGTTGGATCGTGGCCAGCTCATGTCCTACCCAGGCAACTTTACTGCTTATGTGACAAACAAGGCCGAGCAGTTGGCACAAGAAGCCGTGATCAATGCCAAGGCTGACAAGCTGCTGGCACAAGAAGAGGTGTGGATCCGCAAAGGGGTGGAAGCCCGCCGCACGCGAGCGACCGCCCGTATTGTGCGGCTCAAGGAGCTGCGTTCCGAACATGCTGCCCGTCGTAACGCGCAGGGCAGCGTCAAGATGGATGTGAGCAGCGGCGAAAAGAGCGGCAAGCTGGTGTCTGAACTCACGCACGTGAGCAAGACGTTTGGCGGGCGTGTGATCGTGGACGATTTCAGCGCTACCATTTTGCGCGGTGACAAGATTGGCTTGCTGGGGGCCAACGGTGCTGGCAAGACAACGCTATTGAAACTGATTTTGGGCCAGTTGGCGCCTGATCCAGCGCCAGCCAACGCACCCGAGCCTGAGCCCGGCAACAGCCCGTGGGGCACAGTGCGCCAAGGCACCAACATTACCGTGGCTTATTTTGATCAGATGCGCAACTCGCTGGACTTGGACGCCACGCTGGAAGACTTCATCAGCCCAGGCAGTGAGTGGATTGAAATCGGCAACCAGCGCAAGCACGTCAAGAGCTATCTGGGTGACTTCCTGTTCTCCCCCTCGCGTGCGAATTCGCCGGTACGCACCCTGTCTGGCGGTGAACGCAACCGTTTGTTATTAGCACGTTTGTTTGCTCGCCCGACCAATGTCTTGGTCCTGGATGAGCCGACCAATGACTTGGACATTGACACCCTGGAGTTGCTGGAAGACCTGCTGCAAAACTATGACGGCACGGTGTTCTTGGTCAGCCACGACCGTACTTTCCTGGATAACGTGGTCACCAGCACCATCGCTGCGGAAGGCAATGGCAAGTGGCGCGAATATGAAGGTGGTGTTCAAGACTGGTTGCTGCAGTCCAAACGTGCCAAGGCTTTGCAGGACCAAACCACGAAGAAGGGCAACACGCCTCCCAAGGAAAACGCTGCAGTCTCTGCTACAACTGCCCCAGCTGTGACTGCCAAACGCAAGCTGAGCTACAAAGAACAGCGTGAATTAGAACAATTGCCTGTACAGATTGAAGTGCTGGAAAAAGAGCAGCAAGAAATCCGTACAGCGCTGGAAGACGGAACGCTGTACACCAAGGACAACGCCCGGGCGATGCAGTTGCATGCACGCGATGGTGAGATTGATGAAGCCTTACTGGTGGCGATGGAGCGTTGGGAAACGCTGTCCAACTAACTCATAGTTAAATAAAAAGGAGCGCCTGGCCGTTGACCTGCCTTGATTTCAGAGTGTTTTGCATCTGAAAATCAAGCGGAGTCAGGGCTAGGCGCTCCTTTTTTATAAATAACTTAGCTGTATCTTTAGATGCGGTGGCGTACATCCGGCGAAGCACGCAGCTTGGTCAGCAGCGCCGGGGAAATTTGGGTCAGTGGCAGCACTTCATCAGCGGCACCTCGGGCAATGGCCTCACGCGGCATGCCAAAGACAATGCAACTGGCCTCGTCTTGCACATAGTTGTAGCTGCCAGCATCTTTCATTTCACGCATGGCGATTGCACCATCGGCGCCCATGCCGGTGAGCATCACACCAAAGGCATTGCGCCCAGCAAATTGCGCCACCGACTTAAACAGCACTTCCACCGATGGCTTGTGGCGATTGACCGGCGGCGCTTGCTCATCCACCACCGCCACATAGTTGGCACCACTGCGCGAGATAGCGAACTGCTTGCCGCCTGGCGCGATGTACGCGTGGCCCGGCAAGATGCGCTCTCCATGCGTCGCTTCTTTCACGGTGATCTGGCACAAGCTGTTCAACCGCGCTGCGAAACTGGTGGTAAAGCCGGGAGGCATGTGCTGGGTGATGACGATGGCCGGTGCATCCGCGGGCATGTGCGTCAGCACTTCCTTGATGGCTTCGGTGCCCCCCGTAGAGGCGCCAATGGCAATCAGTTTTTCTGTCGATACGCGCCCCAGCAAGCTTGCTGAAGATAAGGATGCAACTGTTGGGGTACCCAACGAGGTCAAGGAAGCCGATTTCGCAGCAGCAGTTTTTGCAGCGCGCTCCACCGTCCGGTGCACATGGGCGACCGAGGCGACACGAATTTTCTCGACGATTTCCGTGGCCAATTGCCCCAAACCGTTGGCAACACCCACCCGAGGTTTGGCAACGAAATCCACCGCGCCCAGCTCCAGGGCGCGCATGGTGACTTCGGCGCCGCGCTCGGTCAGCGTAGAGATCATCAGCACTGGCATGGGACGCAAGCGCATGAGACGGCCCAGGAAATCAATCCCGTCCATCTTGGGCATTTCTACATCCAAGGTAATCACATCGGGGTTGAGTTCTCGAATCATTTCGCGGGCCACCAAGGGATCGTTGGCTGTGCCCACACATTCCATGTCGTTTTGGCGGTTGATGATTTCGGCCAACAGACTGCGCACCAGGGCCGAGTCATCCACCACCACTACCCGAATCTTTTTGTTCATTCCTCTTCAACCTCTCTCAAAACAGGTCCACACTGCCGCCGGCGTTGGTCTTGGCCAACTGAGCCGCGCTGCCACGGGCACGTTCTTGCGCCACCAGCTCTTCAGGATGTGCATGTGCCAAACGTTTGACCATGGCTTTACCTGTTGCAGGGAAATAGACCACTTTGCGCGGATAAATATCCAGCACGTCTTCCGACACGATGGGGATACGCTCTGTCTGTAAATATTGGGTCACAAACTCGGTGTTGCGCTCCCCCACATTCATGGTGGTGAAGTTGGCCATGACTTGACCCCCACCAAAAATTTTGGCTTGCATGGTTTCGCGCCGTGCACCCAATTTAATCATCTCGTTGATCAGCAATTCCATAGCGTAAGAGCCATACCGACCGCTGGAATCTGAGCTGTCTCCATCCGGCAGCATGAAATGATTCATGCCTCCCAAATTGAGTGTGCGATCCCATAAGCATGCAGCGATGCAGGAACCCAGCACCGTGCAGATGACCATGTTCTCGCCGGTCACGAAGTACTCGCCGGGAAGCACTTTGACCGCGTTGTACTGAAAGTGATGGTCAAAATAAAAGAACGAGGCCTCTCCAGGTCGGGCGGGGCGGCTGCGCGGGGTCTCCAGCGATGACTGCGACGCAGGAGCAGATACCGTAGCGCTCTGCCCCGCCCAATTGGGGCGTACAGAAGCACGGGGCGAGCCATTGTGCAGTGTGTTCATAGGAGCACCTTTATGTGGAAATGCACCAGGGTCTATGCCCTTGCACCTTATTAGATGCGCTCATAGACCGTTTTGCCGCGTAACGCGAACAGGTCTCGCGATTCACTGAAGTTTTCGGCATGCCCGACAAACAGCAGGCCGCCGGGCTTGAGCACGCGATGGATGCGCTCCAACACTTTACGTTGTGTGGGAGCATCAAAATAGATCATGACGTTGCGGCAAAACACCATGTCAAAGGGTTCCTTGAAGGGCCAGTCATCGCGTATCAGATTGACCTGCATAAAGTCAATCATGCGACGCAGCTCCGGCCTGACCCGCGCCATGCCGGCATTGGTTGCCTTGCCGCGCATAAAAAATCGTTGGAGCCGCTCTTGGCTCAGATTTTTGACATGCTCCATGCGGTAAACGCCATTCGAAGCAGAAGCCAAGACCTTGGAGTCAATGTCGCTGGCCGTCAATTTGAAATTGGCATTGGCGCCCAGTGTTTCCAGGGCCGTCAATACGATGGAGTAAGGCTCTTCCCCTGTGGATGCCGCGTTGCACCATACTCGCCACGCAGTGCTGGCCGGTTTGCTTTTGAGGTGCTGCGCCAAGATATCAAAATGGTGTTGCTCGCGGAAAAAAGCGGTCAGGTTGGTGGTCAGCGCATTCACGAACTCTTGCCATTCGTGCGCATCGCCTTGCTTTTCGAGCCAGCTCAGATAGTCATCGAAACTTTCATGCCCGGTTTCTCGCAAGCGGCGCGACAAGCGGCTGTACACCATCGCATGCTTACCGTCATGCAAGCTGATACCTGCATGTTTGTAGATAAGGGCCTGCACACGACTGAAGTCGGCGGAAGTCCAAGCGAACTCTCTCCCTTGGGCAACAGGGCCTGCAGCCATAGTCGGCAGAGACGGATGATCTGTTTGACGCATATAGAAAAAGCCCAGAAAACGCGTGACTGGCCGCGACACAGCCAAAACTCAACAGCCCACCTCTAGGCGGGCTGTTATCACTATGAGAAGTCTGTGACGACTTACTCGGCTGGAGGTACCAAGCCCATATCGACATTCGACATGAGCTTTTCGATGTCCAGCAAAATCAGCATGCGATCACCCACAGAGCCCAGACCCAGAATGCAGCCCACATCGATGGCGCTTTCAATATCGGGAGCGGGACGCACAGCCTCGGGCGGCAGCTCCATGACGTCGCTCACCGAATCCACCACGATGCCGACGACACGGTTGCGCAGATTCAGGATGATGACGACCGTGAAGCTGTTGTATTCGACTTGCGAACAGTTGAACTTCAAGCGCATATCCACGATGGGCACAATCGTGCCACGCAAATTGACCACGCCCTTGATGAACTCTGGAGCATTGGCAATGCGCGTCGGCTGCTCATAACCACGGATTTCTTGCACCTTCAAGATGTCGATGCCGTATTCCTCTTCACCCAAGCGGAAGGTGAGGTATTCACGAGCACCGGAAGCCTTGCTACCAGCGTTTTTTCCCATAATGTTCATTGTTTTCTCCTAGGGCGCAAGCATCATTGATGGACAACGCCTGCGCCAGATAATTTTTAAGAGATCTATGACTGCATTCCTGCATTCCTGCAGTCACAGACCATCATTTTTTTAACGTGATCGGCGCACCAAGCTGCTGGTATCCAAAATCAGTGCGACCGTACCATCGCCCAAAATAGTGGCGCCCGATACGTTAGGCACTTTGCGGTAATTGCTCTCCAGATTTTTCACGACCACTTGGTGCTGGCCCAGCAATTCATCAACCAGCAGCGCCACACGCATTCCGTCAGACTCCACCACGACCATGATGTCGCTGCGCTTTTCGCCTTGGGCACGGGGCACACCGAAAACACGCTCCAGCTCAATGACGGACATATATTCGTCACGGACCTTCACCAGTTGAGAGCCTTGGGTCACCGTGCTGACATCCGCAGGGTTGACTTGGAAAGACTCCACCACCGAAGACAGGGGCAGGATGTACACCTCATTGCCCACGCCAACGGACATACCGTCCATGATGGCCAGCGTCAAGGGCAGGCGAATCGACACGCGCATGCCCACGCCTTCGACGGAGTCGATTTCCACCGAACCGTTCAGGGCAGCAATATTTTTGCGCACAACGTCCATGCCTACGCCACGGCCCGAGACGTCAGTTACCACGTCAGCGGTCGAGAAGCCGGGCGCAAATATCAGCATCCATACTTCGCTGTCGGGCATGCTGTCCGAGACGTCCATGCCACGCTCACGCGCTTTGCGAAGAATTTTCTCGCGACTCATGCCCTTGCCGTCATCACGCACTTCAATGACGATGGAGCCTCCTTGGTGCGAAGCCGCCAATGTCAGGGTACCGACTTCGGGTTTCCCGGCCTTGATGCGGTCTTCAGGCATTTCAATGCCGTGGTCCAAGCTGTTACGTACCAAGTGGGTCAAGGGATCGGTGATCTTTTCGACCAGGCCCTTGTCCAGCTCTGTGGCTTCACCCTGAGTGACCAAGTTGATTTTCTTGTCCAGCTTGTTGGCCAGATCCCGCAACATACGCGGGAAGCGGCTGAACACCGTGGACATGGGAATCATGCGGATCGACATGACAGCTTCTTGCAAGTCACGCGTATTGCGATCCAGATCCGCCAACCCTGCCAGCAATTGCTGGTTGGCAGACGGATCTAAAGCACGGCTGTTTTGCGCCAGCATCGCTTGAATGATGACCAGCTCGCCTGCCAGATTGATGAGCTGATCGACCTTCTTCACATCCACACGGATGCTGGTTGATTCCATCTGCGCAGTGTTAGGGCGTGTGGTCGCCTTTGCGGCAGCTGCTACTGGCTTCATCACAGGAGCACCCGGTGCACCTTCAAAGATTCCAAAAGCGGCCTCAGCTTCCACTTCCGGGCCAGGGATCGGGGCGGGCACTTGATCCGCCACACCTGGAGCTGCCGATGCTTGCGGCTGCGCAGCGACTGCGCCCGGATGGCTGGCAGTGATGGTGACTTGCTCTTTAGCGACGTGAAATGCCATCAAGTCCAGCAAATCTTCATCGGTTGAATGCGTTTTCACTGCAAAGAGCCGTGTTTTGGCTTCATTGCAAGGCACATCTTCGACATGGCCCAGTCCAGGAATATCGCGGAACAGTTCCTTGATTGCATCGACCGATTCGAGCGCATCCACAGGCCCGATCTTGATCTGCAGCATCCGCTCGCCATTTGGCGCTATAGCCGCTGCTACTGGTTCTGGCGTTGCTTGCAGTACAGGTACAGGGGCAGCAACAGGCGTTGGGGCAACAGGGGCGGCGGTAAGGTCAGGCGCAGGAGCGCCCTCGCCAGCAGCAAGCACTGTAATCCGCTCAACCAACTCGGCTGTGGACGTGGCCTCACCTTCGCCACCCGCCTGGTGGCGCGCCAGCAAGCTGCGCGAAGCATCTGCAGACTCCAGCAGCACATCCACCATTTCCGGGATAGGTGTAATTTCGTGGCGGCGCAAGCGGTCAAGCAACGACTCCATCTTGTGTGTCAGCTGGGCCACATCGGTAAAACCAAATGTGGCGGAGCCGCCCTTGATAGAGTGTGCGCAGCGAAAGATGCCGTTGAGCTCTTCGTCGTTGGCTTCACTCAGATCCAAATTCAGGAGCATCTGCTCCATCTGGTCAAGGTTCTCACCAGCTTCTTCAAAAAAAATCTGATAGAACTGGGTGAGATCGAAATCAGCCCCTGCCCCATCTTGGTTCGTATCCGCCATTTGGATTCCTATCTTCTTCTCATCATCCGCACATCAAGAGGATCAACGAATGACCTTTTGTATAACTTCAATCAAACGATTGGGATCGAATGGTTTGACCAACCATCCAGTTGCGCCGGCTGCTTTGCCCGCCTGTTTCATCTGATCACTGGACTCGGTGGTCAAAATCAGGATGGGCGTATTTTTGAAACGGGGATGCTGGCGCAGACGTTGTGTCAGGCCAATTCCATCCAGGCGCGGCATATTCTGATCAGCCAGCACCAAATCGATTTGCTGAGCTTCTGCTTTTTCCAGCGCATCCATTCCGTCAACGGCTTCTACCACCTTGTAACCGGCACCTGTCAGGGTGAACGCGACCATTTTTCGCATGGATGGTGAATCATCAACAGCTAGGATCGATTGCATGTAAGGCTCCAACGGGCTTTTGAGTTTTGGTGTTGATTCAAGCGTTTCTGCAGCTCAGAAGAGTTCTATTGAGCCTGCATCCATTTCGCTTTGGGTCACGGGGTTAGGGCGTTCAGGCTGCATAGGCGCGCTTGGCGTTTCCAGCTCATCGTCCTCACGCCCCATCGTTTCTGATGCCAAACGAAATGCACAGCCTTGCAAAACCTGCGTAGTGTGACAAATTAACTGGGTGGCCATATCGTGGAACTGCAACTCGGTCACTGCGCTGCGCAGCGCAGTGCGTGCAGCATCCAGATCCGGTGCTCCGCCAACGTCTTCGCCAGACAACAAAACATTGGCCTCCCCGAAACGCTCCAGCAAATTGGCCGTGGCATGATTGAGGAGCCCTTCCAGCCGATGCAGATCTCGCATCACCACCAAAAGGGAGTCTTGCAATTCAGCCGCAACCATGACTGGCACCTGAACGACAGGTTCTCCGGCTAATGTTTGCGTTGACTGCATCGTTTCTCCAAGATGGGGTGGGTGCTATGTGTACTTCAGCAAATACGGCAGGAAGGAATCCACACCCCGAATGGTTTGTTCCAAGATGTTTCCTATGATAGCGCCCCTTGCGGCGACTGATCCAAGAGATAAGCACTTGCTTGTCCTGCACCTTGAAGATTCACTTGCCGACCAAAGGCTTGCCAGCGTCACGTTACGTCGTGCGGGCATGGCTTGCACGGTCGATTGCGTGGATACGCTGGATGAATTTATCGCAGCTTTGCGTGGCAAAGCTTACAACCTGGTGTTGGCCGATTATTACTTGCCCGGCTTTAACGCAAAAGATGCCTGGAATGCAGCACGCATGCTGCCGCATTGCCCGCCTTTTGTACTGCTGTCTGGTGCAATCGGAGAAGCAGCCGCCGTCGAAGCGATTCGCCAAGGAATTGCCGACTACTTGTTAAAAGACGACATCGCTCGTTTGCCGCATGTGCTGTCGCGCGCCCTGGAGGTGCATGAGGCCCGCCGCGCCAAAGAACAGGCGATGCAGGAGTTGGCACGCTCTGAGCGGCAGCTGGCAGAGCTCACTGAGCATTTGCAGCAGTCCATTGAGCAAGAGCGCGCAATGATCGCCCGCGAAATCCATGATGACATTGGCGGATCGTTGACTTCCGTCAAATTCGACGTGTCCTGGATTGCCAGAAATGCAACAGATCCGGCTTTGAAAAGCCATGCTTTGGCAGGGCTGGAGATGCTGCAGCATGCGCTGGGTGCCAGCCAGCGGATCATGATGAACCTGCGCCCGCCGGTGCTCGATCAAGGCTTGGTGGCCGCTGTGCAATGGCTGGCTGAAAATTTCGAGCGCCGCACAGGCGTGCCCACCCAGGTGCAGTGCAGCCGGGAGCGCATGGACGTCGCCGCCGACGTACAGGTGGTCGCCTATCGAACGGCCCAAGAAGCGCTCACCAACATCAGCAAATACGCGCAGGCTACGGCGGTGCACATTGATCTGTCGGATGCAGAAGGCTTTCTCACCCTGGAGGTGCGCGACAACGGCTGCGGCATTGCATCTGCAATGCGCGATAAGCCCAAGGCTTTCGGCTTGCGGGGCCTAGCAGAAAGAGCCAGAACGGTGGACGGCTGGCTAGATATCAGCAGTCAAGTCGGAAAAGGAACCAGCATCATTGTTTCCATTCCATTAGGTCACTAAGATCCACTCGTTTATGGGAGAGAAACATTGATTTACGTTGTGATTTGTGACGACCATGCCGTCCTGCGCCGCGGCATACGCGACACGCTGGCCGAGGCCACGGACATCCAAGTCACCGGTGAATCCGCGGGCTACACCGAACTGCGTGAAACTTTGCGCACGGTGCAATGCAGCGTCTTGCTGCTGGACATCAACATGCCTGGGCGCAATGGTCTGGAGGTGTTGGTCAGTGTGCGCGAGACGTACCCGCACATCAAAGTGCTCATGGTTTCGATGTACCCCGAAGATCAGTATGCGCTGCGCTGTCTGAAAGCCGGCGCCCATGGCTATGCCAACAAGGCGGGTGATCCGCTGGAGCTGCTGGAGGCGGTACGCGTCGTTTATGCAGGCCGCAAATATTTAACGGCGGAAGTGTCGCAGATGCTGGCAGACAGCCTGTCGCAGCCTACGCTGGAGGTGCCGCACGCCGCCTTGTCTGAACGCGAAATGCAGACCTTGCAAAAGATTGCCAGTGGCAGGCGTCTGACCGATATCGCAGAAGAATTGATGCTCAGCCCCAAAACGGTGAGCGTGTACCGCGCCCGCGTGCTGGAGAAGCTGCAGCTGAGCAACAACGCAGAGTTGACGGTCTACGCGATCCGCAACAATCTGGTGTGAGCTTTCAAAAAAGTAGCAGCTTGCCGTTGATAAATAAGGATTTCAGGCACAAAGCATGCTGAAGTCGTTATTTATGAACGGCTAGTAGCTATTATTTTTAAAGTTACTTACAGAACCCCGCTGCCAAAGATCGACAGCGTCGTCTCCATCAGGCGCAAGAAGGGCTGCTCCATCATGGGCAAAGTGGCCGTGATGCCCAGCATGCCCACCGTCAGCGTCACGGGAAAGCCTACGGCAAACACGTTCATTTGCGGGGCAATGCGAGCGATGACGCCCATGGTCAAGTTCACGAACAGCAGCAGCGCCATCATCGGCAAAGCGATCCACAACGCGCTGGAAAACACTGCGCTGCCCAGCTCATGAATGCGCATTTGTGCGACTGCCTGCAAGAAAGAGCTGTTGACCGGAAATGCTTCAAAACTGGTAATGACGGCCATCAGCACCAGCAAGTGGCCGTTCACCACCACAAAAAACAGCGTGAAGATTTGCACCAGGAAACGTGAAATGGCGCTCAGTTGCGCGCCGCTGGTGGGGTCAAAAAAGGAGGCGAAGCTCAGGCCCATTTGCAAACCAATCGCTTCTCCGGCAACTTCCATGGCGGCGATCACCAGGCGCGCTGCCAGGCCAATCGCCAAGCCAATGCCCACTTGCTGGATCACGCAAGGCAAGGCATCCGGGGAGTTGATGGCAACCATGGGCTGATCCAGTACCGCCTGCGCGCACACGGCAACCAAAAAGGCCAGCCCGACCTTGACGCGCATGGGAATCGCTTTTTGCGAGAACACCGGCGCAGCCGAAAACATGGCCAGCGTGCGCAAAAATGGCCAGATGATGGGCGACAGCCACGCCATCAGTTGGTCTTCGGATATGCCAATCACTTCAGCACTCGCTCATACATTCGCAATGCGTGGGCGCGGGCACTCAGCCCAGGCCCATCGGAATGTTCTCAATGGTGCGGCGGATGAACTCCACCGCCGTAGACAGCATCCACGGCCCTGCCACTGCGAACACCAAGATGGCAGCGACCAGCTTGGGCACGAAGGACAAGGTGTTTTCATTGATTTGCGTAATGGCCTGAAAAATACTGACCAGCACACCGACCGTCAGCACCGTCAACAAAACGGGCAAAGAGATCATCAGCAAAATCGTGAGGGCTTCGCGACCAATGGTCAGCACCATTTGGGGAGTCATGCTCGCTACCTTTCTGCGCTAGATCGCAAAACTTGATGCCAGAGAACCGATCAACAGGTTCCAGCCATCGGCCAGCACAAACAGCATGATCTTGAACGGCAGTGCCACCAGTACGGGTGACAGCATCATCATGCCCAGCGACATCAGGATCGAGGAGACCACCATGTCAATGATCAGAAACGGGATAAAGATCATGAAGCCGATCTGGAAGGCCGTTTTCAGCTCACTGATCACAAAAGACGGCACCACCACGCGAAACGGCGCGTCTTCAATTTGCGTACCGGGCTCAAGCTTGGCCAGACGCGCAAACAACGCGTAATCAGACTGCCGGGTCTGGCGCACCATGAAGTCACGCATGGGCGCTTCGGCCTTTTGAATGGCTTCTTCAAACTGCATGGTGTTGTTGCTGTAAGGCACGTAGGCTTCTTGGTAGACGCGGTCGAGCGTCGGCCCCATGACAAACAGCGTCAAAAACAGCGACAAGCCAATGATGACCTGATTGGGCGGCGCAGACTGTGTGCCCAAGGCCTGGCGCATGAGGCTCAGCACAATCACGATGCGGGTAAAGCCCGTCATCATCAGTAAAACGGCCGGCAAGAAAGACAGTGCCGTAAAAAACAGCAGCGTCTGAATCGGCACGGAAAAGCTGTTCCCACCACCGCCAGAGCCCACCAGGATGGGCAAACTGGGTGCGGTTTGTGCCCACGCAGAGGAAAAAGGTGCCAGCAAGCAAAAAGCCGCCAAGACGGCGGCTGTTGCAGCCCACAGGGCGTGTTTGGCAGAAATGCCGGAGCGCATCATGTGAGGTCTCATTAGGGTTGGGGGCTCGCGGGCTCAGTGGCGCTGGGATTGCGCGCTTGTGCCATGGCGTCTGCAAAAGCAGGGGCGGTGCTGGCGAGCGTATCGGTCTTAGGCTGGCCAAGCACATGCAGGCATTGAATGCTCTGTGGTGTGACGCCCAGGACAAGGCAAGTTTTCTGCGTACCTTGTCCCACTTCGATGGTGACCACCCGCTGCTGCTGCCCCACCACCACCGAGGACAGCACCTGGGTGCTGACGCCCGCCACCGCCTGGCTATTTTGCTGGCGCTGCTGCCAGCGCTTGAGCAGCCAAGGCAAAGTCGCCAGGGCACTGATCATGACGACCAGCACCAAGAGCGACGAAGTAAAACTCGCGTTATCCACGGCTCACACGGCGCAAGCGCTCCGAAGGCGTGACCACGTCGGTCAAACGGATACCGAACTTGTCGTTCACAACCACCACTTCGCCCTGTGCGATCAAATAGCCGTTGACCAACACGTCCATAGGTTCACCTGCCAGTGCATCCAGCTCCACGACCGAACCCTGGGCCAACTGCAGGATGTACTTGATCGGCACCTTGGTACGACCCAGCTCCACGGACAGCTGCACCGGAATGTCCAGCACCATGTTGATGTCGTTGACCGGCACTTCGGTGCCACCATGCCCACCCGCGTAAGCGGGCTGGCCAGACAGCGGGCCACCTTGCTCGGCATCAAAGGCGGTTTGCCCATCGTCCGTGGTCTTTTGTTCTTCCAACGCTTCTGCCCAATCCGAAAACGGATCATCGCCTGGGACGTTGCCGTTGTTGTTCTGATCAGTTGCCATTCTTCTCTCCGGTCCAAGTCGACTCGACACCGCGCAGACACTGCTCGATGCGAACTGCATATTTGTTGTTGTGGGTGCCGTATTGGCACTCAAAAATCGGTACACCGCCAATCGAGGCACGAATGCGGGGCTGGCGATCAAGCTCAATGAAATCGCCGGCCTTCATGGCCAGCAACTGCTCGACCGTGGCATCTGCGCGGGCCAGTTCGGCCACCAAGGTCACATCGGCCGATTGAATTTCACGCGTCAGCACCTTGACCCAGCGACGGTCCACTTCGATGGAGTCGCCCTGTGTGGACGAGTACAAGATGTCACGGATAGGCTCCATCGTTGCATAGGGCATGCAAATGTGAATAGAGCCGGACACATCACCAATTTCCAGTTGAAACGCCGTGGATACCACGATTTCACTCGGGGTAGCGATATTGGCGAACTGCGGCTGCATTTCCGAGCGCTGGTAGGCCAGCTCCAACGGATAAATACCGTGCCATGCCTTTTTGTATTCTTCGCTGATGACATCGACCAGGCGATTAATCACACGCTGCTCGGTCGCAGAAAAATCACGGCCTTCAATACGCGTTTGCAAACGGCCTGCGCCACCATACAAGGTATCAATAATGCCAAACACCAACGAGGGATCACATACGATCAAGCCGTTGCCGCGCAAAGGGCGAATGGCCACGATATTGAAGTTCGTAGGCACTGCCAAGCGACGCAGGAAAGCGCTATAGCGCTGTACGCTGACCGTACCGACGGAAACTTCCGGGCTGCGGCGAATAAAGTTGAACAAGCCAATGCGGAAATTGCGCGCGAAGCGCTCATTGACAATTTCCATCGTGGGCATGCGCCCGCGAACAATGCGCTCCTGGCTGGAAATGTCGTAGTTACGTACCGAGCCTTCATCGACCTCTTCGGCGTCAGATTTCTGGCGCTCGCCCGTTACCCCTTCCAGCAGGGCATCGACTTCCTCTTGCGATAGGAAAGAATCACTCATGCCGATTACTCCTAACGCTTACTGAATGATGAAGCTGGAGAACAGCACACGGCGCACCGTATTACGGCGGCGCGGGCGCTCAGCTTCTTCATCTTCTTGTACCCGGGGTGCTGCCGCCAGGCCCAAGGGGCGAGAGACTTCACGCAGGATGTCTGCCGCCAGCTTTTCTTTGCCTTCACGCAGCAGCAACTCGTCTGCGGTGCGCTGGGAAACCAGCATCAAAATGCCATTGCGAATACTGGGCATGTATTGCTTTACCACGGTGGCGGTAGCCTCGTCTTGCAACTCCAGCGTGATGCCAATCTGGGCAAAACGGTCACCGCCTTGATCCGCTAAATTCACCACCATGTTTTCCAGCGGCAGAAAAGTCGGCACGACAGAAACCATTTTTTCGGATTCACCCTCACCATACGGGTCGGTTTGGGATTGATTGGCGACAAACAGTGCCCCCGCTGCGCCAATAACAACCAGCAAGGCGACGATGGCACCAATCACGATCAACTTTTTGCTTTTGCCCGGTGCATTGCCGGTGGTGGCTGCAGTATTTGTTGCCGACACGTGGTGTTTCCTTGATGGGTAGAGGGTCAGGCTTGAACGCCCCATGAGCGCCACGAGAATTTCTCTGTGGCTGCGCAGCGCAAGCTTTAGTGGAGATTATTCAGGATATGACTTGAAATCATAGCCAGAATAAAAGATGCAAACATCCGCCAAACAAAAGGGTTTGACACCCACTCAGGCACTGCACATGCAGCGCCCATGGTTAAGCGTAGACATCCAAGGCTCGCGCTGAACCCCTTGACTGTCCACCAGCTCCAGGAACGGCGACTTGCGCATGTTGCACGCCGCTTTGCTGCGCTGCACCATTATCGCCTTGTTGCGCCTGCTGATGAGGGCCCTGCTGACTTTCCTGTTCTTGGGCTTGCACCGAGACGCCCAAGAGTTCAACGCCTTGCTGCGCTAACATTTCCCGCAATTGTGCCAAGCTAGCGTCCAGCATGTCTCTGGTCTGCTGTTGCTGACTGTGGAAGGTGACATGTGCCTCGTTACCATTCACCGCGACCCGTACGCGCACAGCTTGACCATCTCGATCCAGCGTCAACTCCGCACGCTGCTGCTTGCCTTGCAGCCAAAAGCGCATATCTTCAACGGGAGCTTCCTGTTCCGCTTCAAAAGCAGTGGTTTGCGATTGTTGCGTCTCACGGACGGCATTTTCGGTCAGCCGCATGCCACTACCTTGGCCATTGGCCAACCATGACGCACTGTCCGCGAAAGACTTGCTGCTTTCTGCGCGTTCGACGGCTTTTGGCAGCGCCCCAGCACCCGCTACCGCCCATTGCTCAATCTGCCCCATCAAACGCTGCAGCATCGCAGTGGGTGGAGTTTGCGGATCTTCCAGCTTCCACGCGCCTTGCAAGGCAAAGCGTCCTTCACTGGAAGCCTCTTTGCCCTGCATTTCAGGAGCCATTTGCCCCACGGCATCTGCCACGTCACCCGCTTGTGCCATCACGGCTGCAGCCATCGCTGCCGGCTCATTGCTGGAGAAAAAAGCCTTGGCCGTGTCGACCGGCTGCTGCACTCCAGCTGCCACTGTGGCGATGGCTTGGCCTGCTGCAATATGCGGCTGCGCTCCGATAGCAGCATGTAATGCCGTTGCTGCAGCGCCCTCAGCGCCTTGCTGGCTCCAAACAAAAGAGCCATCGCGCAGTGCGGTATCGCTGCGCTGGTCTAAAAGCAGTGTCTGGGCCAGCAAGCTATCTAGATCCTGCGATGAGGCCTCATCTCTTTCGGGAGAAACTTCAAAGTTCGAAACCTGACCCAACAAACTTTCCAGATCCAAAAACTCAGCCTGCTGGTCTGAACTGATCAAAGCTGCATCCGGTAAAGGAACACTGACCAGCTCTAGCGCGCCGTCTTGCGGCTGAATTCCTTGCAATAACTTCGAAAAATCCGGCGAGAGAACATCTACTAGCTCTAGTGCGCTGTCTTGTGCCTGGGCACCTTGCAGTAACTTTGAAAAGGCAGCGCCTTGAATGTGCGCGTTGCCCTCTGTGTTCTTGTCTGCAGCAGGACTGTTTTTCTCTGACGCTGAGTTCTTGACAGGTATTGGAGTTATGCCTGGCGTGATGTCCATGTCAGATCTCCTGAAATTGCATGCCGAAAGTTCGGCCAATGAACTGCAGCGCAGCCCGTTCATCGGTTTGCTTTTGATCGCGGCGCATTTGCGTCAAAGCGATGTCTCGGCGGCGTGCTTCCACCACTTTGTTAAGGCTACTCAAGCGCAACTCCGTAGCCATCAACGCTTTTTGCGCAGTTTCCAAACGGATGGATTGATCCGCCACCACCTTCGTTTGCAAATTCACCGCATGCTGCAAACGTTCCATGAACTGGCGGTGGTGAAACATGACTTCTGGTTTCATGGCAGCCCCTTCCGAGGCACCCCAGCGCTGTTGCATCTCCAGGGAATAGCTCTCCAGCTGTTCTATCTGGGACTTGGCAGCATCAAAGGCATGCTGACGCTCACGCAACATTTGGCGTGCTTCATCGCGCTTGCGTGCAGCCATTTCGATTGCGATCATCAAAGCGTTGAGTGACGACATCCCAGTTCCCTCTTGTTAACCTGTCAAGGCTGGCCAACGATGGCAGCCATCTCTGTCAAGCTGTCCTCCATCGGAGCGGCTTCAAACATGGATTGCTGTAAAAAATTGGCCATGGCCGGCTGCAGGCGAATGGACTCATCGACCTGCGGATCCGAACCGTTTACGTAAGCCCCTACTTGTATCAAATCTTTACTTTTTTGATAGCGCGAATAGACAGCCCTAAACCGTCTAGCTAACTCAAAGTGATCTCGGCTGACCACGTTGTGCATGACACGTGAGGCCGATTGCTCGATATCAATCGCGGGGTAATGCCCTTGCTCTGCCAGCGTGCGTGACAGCACAAAGTGCCCATCCAAAATGGCGCGCGAGGCATCGGCAATCGGGTCTTGCTGGTCATCGCCTTCCGACAGCACGGTGTAGAAAGCGGTGATGGAGCCAACCCCGTTCAAGCCATTACCACTGCGCTCCACCAGCCCAGGCAACTTGGCAAAACATGAAGGTGGGTAGCCTTTGGTCGCCGGGGGCTCACCAATGGCCAGTGCGATCTCTCGCTGGGCCTGCGCATAGCGGGTCAACGAATCCATCAACAGCAGCACATGCTTGCCCTTGTCACGGAAATGCTCCGCAATGGCGGTGGCATATGAAGCGCCCTGCATGCGCAATAGTGGCGGTGCATCCGCAGGCGCAGCGACAACCACCGCCCGCTCCCGGTCCTTCGCACCCAAAATATCTTCGACAAACTCTTTGACCTCACGGCCACGCTCGCCAATCAGGCCCACCACGATCACGTCGGCCTTGGTGTAGCGGGCCATCATGCCCAGCAGCACTGATTTACCTACGCCCGAGCCCGCAAACAAACCCAGGCGCTGCCCCAACCCCACAGTCAACAAACTGTTGATGGCCCGCACGCCGGTATCCAACGACTCACGCACCGGAGCGCGCTCCATGGCGTTAATCGGTTCGCGGTCCAAGCTTTCAGCCAGCACGCCGGTCAAATCCCCCGCGTTATCCAGCGGCTTTCCTTGCGAATCCACCACCCGGCCCAGCAAACCATCGCCCATGGGCAGGCGCAGCAAGCCTGTTGCCAGTGAAGGTGCGTGGGTATCGCCCAGCTTCAATGGCGGAACAAATGCTGCGGCCGGAATCACTTTGGCACCGCAAGACAGGCCCTGAATATCGCCAGCCGGCATCAAAAATGCCTTGTCGCCAGAAAAACCCACCACCTCAGCCAGCACCGGCTCTTGCCCAGGCATTTTCAGGTGGCATTGCGAGCCCACAGGCACGCGCAAGCCACTGGCTTCCAGCACCAAGCCTGTCAAGCGCGTCAAAGTCCCGTGGCTTTGCAGCGGCAGCGGCTGATTGACGCGCTCACGTCCCACGCGCAGCATGCCGTTGAGCTGCGCAATCACGGTGTCATTTGCGCTCGTTTCAGTTTCCATGGTCTGCACCTTCGTACCATGTCGACACCAGCCCCAAGGCTGCCACCGCACGCTGCCAGCGGCGCTCTAAACTGCCATCTACTTGCGCGCCCTGGCTTTCCACCAGGCAGCCGCCCAAGGGGACGCTGGCATCGGCCAGCCAATCGACTTTCGGGCTGGGCAGAGCTTCGCGCAGATGCGCTGACAGTTGCTCAAAATCTTGCGGATTCAACCGCACGACCGCAGGCTTGGTATCTGCCCCCAACATTTCCAGAGCCTCGCGCACCACGGGCTGCAGGGCCTGGGGATTGCAACGCAGCTCTTGGCGCACGACTTGTCGCGCAATATCACAAGCCAGCTGCAACAAGTCCGGCGCCATTTTTTGCTGCAGTCCCTGCACGGCAGTCTGCGCACCGTGCAGCACTTCGTTCAAGCGCTGGGCCGTGTCTCTGCCCAAATTATTTTGGTAGTCCGACATGCGCGCCTGCCACGATTGGCTCGCCTGGGTTTCCCCTTGTTTAACCCCTTGCTGAAACGCCTCTTGCCGCGCCTGCTCCAGCAAACGCTGCACTTCCTCTTCGGGCACTCCTGGGGGCAACAAAGGCTCTGGCGCAACTTCAGCGACCTCAATCAATGTTTCTTCAGACGGCGCAGCTTCCAGCGGCTCTGGCGCTGCAACCGCAGGCTCAGGGCTGAAAGTGGGGTTCATCTTCATCTCAGGCATGGCAGAAAACCCGGAGTTTTTGCCCTTCACACTGCCAAAGTGCCAGTGCTGAACACTCTGGGCGTCGATTTCTTCGCTGGGAATAAAGCGCGTCATAAATTCTTCTCTTGAAGTTTTGCCGCTTTAGACAAAGCTGTCCTCGGCACCACCGCCAATCGTGATCTGGTTCTCATCGGCCAGGCGGCGCACCACTTTCAAGATTTCCTTTTGCTGGGTTTCCACTTCAGACAAACGCATGGGCCCGCGCGCTTCCAGATCCTCGCGCAGCGCAGAGGCAGCACGCATGGACATATTGGCCAGAATCTTGTCGCGCACTTCCATCGATCCGCCCTTGAGCGCAACGATCAAGGTTTCGGATGCCACCTCGCGCAGCACCAGCTGCAGCGAACGATCGTCGAGCTTGACCAGGTCGTCGAACACAAACATCTTGTCCATGATCTTCTGGGCCAAATCCGAGTCGTAATTGCGGATCGTGTCCAAGATGGCCACGTCGGCATTGCCACCCAGCAAGTTGATCATTTCGGCGGCCGTCTTTACCCCGCCCAGCGAGGTCTTGCGAATCTTGTCGCCACCTGCCAGCACCTTGTAGAGCACCTCGTTGAGGTCCTTCAATGCGGAAGGCTGAATCCCTTCCAGCGTGGCCACCCGCAGCACCACTTCGCTGCGCAGGCGCTCTGGCAGCTGCATCAGCACCGCAGCGGCCTGGTCGTACTCCAAATGCACCAGGATCGCAGCCACAATCTGTGGGTGCTCATTGCGCAGCAGCTCGGCCACCGAGACCGGGTCCATCCACTTCAGGCTTTCGATGCCAGAGACATCTCCGCCTTGCAAAATGCGATCCAGCAGCAACGCGGCCTTGTCATCCCCCAAAGCGCGGCGCAGCACCGCTTTCACGTAGTCACTCGCGTCTTCCACCAGCAGACTTTGCGCAGCGCAATCATCGGTAAAGCGCGCAATCACAAAGTCCACTTTTTCCTTGGAAACACCGCGCATGCGCGCAATCGTCTCACCCAGTTTTTGCACTTCTTTGGGCGACAGGTGCTTGAAGACCTCGGCCGCCTCTTCCTCGCCCAAGGACATCAGCAAAATGGCAGCGTCGTTCAGACCTCGATCATCCATAAGAAACTCTTTGCGTTATGTGCGTTATCAATGTTGCGTGCTGCATGCCCAGTGCGATCAGTGCGCGTTTTCGCCGTTAACCCAGGTCTTGACAATGTTGGCCACTGCAATCGGGTTTTGCTTGGCCAAAGCGCGTGCTTGCTCCAAACGCAGCTCCTCTGGCGAAGGCTCACCGGGTTTCAAAGGTGCAATTAGCACGGGGCGCTCCAGCTCTTCAGCCTCCAGCAAGTCCAGCTGCAGGCGCTCTTTCTTCTTGCGCGATTGAAGAATCGGGCGCACCACACCGAACATCAAAATCAACGCTGCCAGCACCAAGCCTGCGGGCCAGGCAATGGAGCGAACCAAGGCAATCGTCTCGGGCTGCTGCCACACCGGCAGATCGGACACCACGCGGGCCTCTTGCAGGAAAGGCGTATTCATCAGATTGACGGAATCACCGCGGTCCGCGCTATAGCCAATCGTTTCACGCACCAAGGCCAGCATTTGTGCCTGCTGCGCCTCACTCATTGCCTGGGGCGTCGGTAAAGCGCCAGGCTCCACCGGAGTGCCAGGCAAATAATTCACCACCACCGCCGCCGTCAAACGCTTGACGCCGCCAGTGCTGTTGCGGGTGACCCGTACGGTCTTGTCCACTTCATAGTTCGTCACCGACTCACGCTTGCTGCCGGGGATCGCCAAAATATTGCTCGACTGACCATTGGCCGCCTGCAGCGTGGGGGCAGCACCATTAATGGGCGCTTGTGCAGTTTGTGGAGGCTGGTTGCTCACAGCGCCGGGCACACCTGTTGGTGGCACAGCTTCTTTCTCGCCCGTAGCCTCCAGCACTTGCTGGCTGCGAATCGCGCTGGGCGCCTGGCCCTGGTTTGGGTTGTGCAATTCAGAGGTGGACTCGGTGCGCGAGAAATCCAGCTCTGCCGTCACCTGCGCCTTGACATTGCCCTTGCCCACGACCGGCTCCAGAATGTCCAAAATACGCTGTGTATATTGCTTTTCCAGCTGCTGCTGGTACATCAATTGCTGCACGTCAACAGGACTGTCGTCAGCGTTCGGTGTTTGCGACAGCAGCTTGCCCGAATCATCCAGCACGCTCACTGCACCAGGCAGCATCTCCGGCACACTCGAAGAGATCAAATGCACAATGCCGGCGATCTGCGTACGGTCTAGCATGCGCCCCGGGTAGAGCGTGAGCAGCACAGAGGCCGAAGGCTTTTGCTGCTCACGGAAAAAACCGTTTTGATTGGGCAGCGCCAAATGCACGCGTGCGTTCTGCACCGCCGCCAAGCCCAAGATCGAGCGTGTCAGCTCACCCTCCAAACCGCGCTGATAGTTCACGCGCTCTTGAAACTGGGTGATACCAAACTTGCTGTTTTCCATGATCTCGAAACCCGAGACCGAGCCCTTCGGCAGGCCCTGCGTGGCCAGCTTCAGCCGTACATCATGGATGCGTTCAGCGGGCACCATGATCGCGCCACCGCCTTCGGTGTACTTGTAGGGCACATTCATGCCCGTCAGCTGCGCCACAATCGCGCCGCCGTCCTTGTCACTCAGGTTAGAGAACAGCACACGGTAATCGGGCTGCCCGCTGAACAAAGAAGCAGCCAGCACGCCTGCCACCACCAAAGCGCCAATAGCTCCAGCCATGATGCGCTGGTTGCGATCGAGCGAACTCAACCGCTGCTGCCAAGTCAAGGGACTGGCTGCAGAGGGAGTTTGTGCAACAGGAATTTCGGCGACTGCGGACATGTGTTTTTCCAAATGGGAGCTTGGGCCCAACACGGAGCCCAACGTTGCGCCGATTATTCGGACTTCCCACCAATCCGTTCGCTGGATAAGGCGCCCGTTTCCCCACCTATTCGCACAGATGAAAGCCGTAAAACTGCATACGATTGCCCCATCTTCCAAGAATTAGCCAGGATGAACACCATGGATCTCAGACTTCAAAGCGCCACCTCATCGTTGACCACGCACAGCAGTGACATGGCCAGCCGATTGACCAAGCCTTTGCAAAAGGCAGAGGCCGATGGTCATGGCTTTAGCTCAGCTTTGGAAAATGCCTTGCGCTCTGTCAGCGCAGCCCAGAACAACTCCAGCCACTTGCAAAAAGAAGTGCAACTGGAAAACCCATCGGTCAGCCTGGAAGAAACCATGGTTGCCATGCAGAAAGCACAAATCGGCTTTCAAGCCACTTTGCATGTCCGCAACCGCTTGGTACAGGCTTACACCGATGTCATGAACATGCAGGTCTGAGCACCTGCTTGTGCATGCTGCCCGGCAAAGGCCAGCAGCATGCTCGAACGCTCATCCCCTTCAAAAAAACTTTATGGCCGCACCCTCACGGGTTGCGGCCCTTTTTTGTTCTTCAGCACAAACAAAAAAATAGCAGCATGCCTTTTTAAAACAAGGACTTCAGCTAATTTAATAGCTAAAACCCTTTATCTACAACGGCAACCTGCTATCAAAACACAAGCCCTCCAACTACATCCACCTTCTTCGGGCACCAAAAAGAAAGCCCGCATACCTTGCAGCATGCGGGCCTGGCCAAACCTTGGAGGGAATAGCTTGAAAAAAATCACCCTCAGTGTAGGACTGACGATAGGGGCTTGGCGCCCATGTGCTCCAGCGTCAACAACCAAGGCTCAGCCAGCACACGAAGCTGCGCATCATTGCGCAAAATACTTTGCATGATGCGCGTCTTTTCCTTGCGCTGCACAGGCGTCAAATGCATCTCTTGAGACTGCACACGCAACTCACCAATCAATACGGCGCACAGCTTCTCGCACTCCACTACGCCCGCCCAATTTTGCTGCATAGCGGCAGACAACATTTCCGCGCTCTTGGCTTCAATGGCCTTGTAGTAATCAAGCAATCTGTTCTCCTGCACAACGACCACCTTAACCCTGTTGATTGGCCGTGGGTCCAATTTCTTTCCAGCCCAGGGCTACAGGCTGCAAAATTTTGATAACTTCTTCCACCAATACCGCATTATTGTGAATATTGGCTTTCGTTAATTGGGCCACAGAATAGTCATAAAGCAACTTCAAATTAGCAGCCAATTCCCCACCCTTTTCTAAGTCCAGCCCCATAGCCAAACCCTCTTGCAAAATGCGTACAGATTTGGTTATATGACGACCTTTAACTTCAACTTCACCTCGCTCAATCGCGCCACGCGCCGCATTGAGCGACTGAAAAAGACCGTCGAACAACATCTGGATCAGTTGATGCGGCGAAGCACTCTCCACACCCGAATGGGCGCCCACTTGCCGGTAGGTATTGGCCTTGCTAAAACCTGGAGATGAAAACATATTGCTCCTTACTCTTATTCGATGACGCCATGCTGAGCATTCAGCTGCACGAATGCGTCTATTCAGAAAATTTGGTGTCTGAGCACGCAAAACTGCGCATTCGACTCTTGGTTTTGCGTGATTATTTCGACTTATTCCAATTCGTCACCATCTGAGTCACATAAGTGCTCAGGCTGTTGAGGGAAGCCATCTTCACATCTAGCGCTGTGTATTGTTTGTATAACCGCTCTTCCAGCACCATAGCGCGCTCATTCACTTTATTCTGAGCGTCACTATTGCTCTTAAGCACTTTTTGCAGCGCATCATCCTTGCTGTTCAGAGTCCCGTCATAAGCCAGTAGCTTGTCGGTGAGATTTTTGAAATTCACAGCAATACCACCGTTTTGCCCCAAGCCATCTGCCTTATTGGCGAACAGCCCCTTGAGGTCATCGACAGAGGTCAGCGCCTTGTCGAGCTTGGTGTTATCTATTGAAAGCGTGCCGCCTTCCAACATCTGAATACCAATAGAAGATAAATTTTTATAGGCACCATTGGAGCCCGATATACCCATCGTCAGCATACGCAGCGAGTTCTGCAAGCTCACTGTAGCGCTATCACCTTGCAATATCCCTGAACCAGTCAGCTGCGCGGCCTCATCCATCTTGCCATCGGCTGTCCGCACGGCCTTAGTAGATTTGGCCAACAGCTCGTTCAGTGCGTTGTAGGCCTCTACAAACTCTTGGATATTCTTCTTCATCCCTTCGGTGTCAAGTTTGACCGTCAGGGTTGCCGTATTTGTAGTCAACTCAGTCGCTGTAAACGACATGCCTGGAACGGTGTTGGCAAACGTATTGCTGCTGGACTCCACCTGGACACCGTTCAATTCAATTCGAGCATTTCCTGCGGGCTGGGCTTCCGCCTGACCCAATTTACTCAAGGCTGGGTCAATAGTTACACTAAAAGCCTTGTCGGTACCCGTTTCTTTGGAGCGCAGCATCAAGCGCTCTTTTCCATCCACATCCGTAATCACAGAGGCTTGAATACCCATTCCGGCTTCATTTACCTTGACTGCAATCTTGGACAAGGTGTCAGCGCTGGAAATATCAATTTCCTTGATCGTTGCCCCCATGGTCAGCGTCATCTTTCCTGAGCTGTCCATGGTTTCATCTTTAGCTAATGCTGCAGCAATTTCGCTACCAATGATTGTGGTCTGCGCTTGGGCCAGCTGAGTTACCTTGATACTGTAAGTGCCAGGCGAAGCGATCCCCGTCATCGTGCCTGAAAGTGTGGTGTTGCTGGAAGAGATATTCACCCCATTCCAAGCGCTGTCTCGCGTCAACTTGGAGACGATATCACCCAGCTTGGATGTCAGCGATTTAATTTCGCCATAGGTGGAAATCTGGGTCTTCACACTGTCCGCACGCACTTCCAGCTTTCTCAGGGGTGTTTTCTCTGCAGCCACCATCTGCTCAACGATCTTGGCAACATCCAAGCCGCTGCCAATACCTGCCGATGAAATTGCCATGGTGAGAACCTCCTGAATAAAGTGCGGCGTTTTGCTTTGAGGTGTAGCTCTTGCCAAGAGGACAGCTTGCACCGCCGCTTATTGTGGCCCATGCATCCTGGATACAAAAGCCCAAACAAAACCTATAGCACCCGCCAATCCGCTTGACTTACGAGCACAGTGCAACTGCTATCGTCGCACTTGGGATATCGGAACACTACGACCAAACTTGAGAGATTTCATGCAAATGCGTATGTTGGAGTGCTGCGCAGCCACCTGCGTCTTAGCACACAGTCCAAAACCGGAAAAAAGCAAACATCAACACAAAAAACCATAAAAAAAGACAGCCTCGCTTGCACAAGGCTGCCATCAAAAGCAAAACGTTCACTCGTCCAGCCCATCTTGCTATTTGGGTAGCAAAATGGACTGCATCAACGATTAACGCAGCAAACTCAATACACTTTGTGGCAACTGGTTAGCCTGCGCCACCATCGCGGTCCCTGCTTGTTGCAAGATTTGCGTGCGGCTGAGGTTGGCAGTTTCCTTGGCGAAGTCGGCATCAATGATGCGACCACGGGCAGCGGTAATGTTCTCACTCTGTATGTCGATGTTTTCGACCGTCTTTTCAAAGCGGGTCTGCATGGCACCCAGCTCACCGCGTGCGCTGTTGACCTTGTCGATAGCGTTGTCGATGCGCTGCAGGGCTTCCCATGCGCCAGCCTGGGTATCAATGTTCACTTCGTGGATACCAACGGCCTGTGTTTCAGCAACCGTAGTAGTACTCACACTGAAGGCATCGCCAAAACCGACACCACCCGACACAGACACTGTCGCAACGGCCGAAGTCGCGGTGCTGTTGGCAGCCGTGTTGCGGTAGCTGATGGTGTAATCGTCGCCATCTTTTTCCAGGAAAGCCGTCAGACCCGTATCAGCGGTCTTGCTATTGATGGCTTCCATCACTTTACCCAGCGCTTCTTCGTTGGTGCGCTTGGCATCAGCAGCCACAGTCACTTTGGCAGACACGCCGTTGGCACCTGTTACGGTCACAGTGATGGCGCTGGTGCCGGCCAGACCAGTCACAGCTGTGCCAGCCATGGTGGCGCTGGTCGTACCGAAGGTGGAATTACCCAGCTTGTCCACCTTGGTGTTGGCCAAAGCACCCACGGTGATGTTGTCACCAGAGTTGGCACCCACTTGGAACACCGCACCGGTAAAGCTGCCGTCCAGCAACTTGGCACCGTTGAAGCTGGTGGTTTTAGCCACACGGTCCACTTCGTCGCGCAATTGCTTCAGTTCAGACTGCAGGGCTTCACGGTCGCTCTTGCTGTTGGTCGCATTGCCAGACTGCACAGACAGTTCGCGCATACGTTGCAGCATGTCGCCCACCTTGCCCAGCGCGCCTTCAGCGGTTTGCGCCAGCGAAATGCCGTCATTGGCATTGCGCGAAGCGACCGCCAAGCCACGCACTTGCGTATTCATACGCTCAGCGATGGCCAAGCCGGCAGCATCATCCTTGGCACTGTTCACACGCAAGCCCGAAGACAGACGCTGCATCGAAGTTGCCAGCGAACCGCCCGACAAGCCCAGATTGCGCTGGGCGTTGATGGACACCGCGTTGGTGTTAATTGACATACCCATTTTGATTCCCCTTCATGATGGATCTACCTTCAGTGATATGCCTTTGCCCAAGCTTTGAAATATGACTCTTCAAATGCTTGGGCTTGGGCTTTTTGTGCGGAGGTTTTGACGCCCCCCGTTTCCTTGTGCACCACCGGTTTGTGGGTTGAAGAGGCGAACAACCCGGTGGCGCAAAACTTTCACAACCTTGCTTACTGCAGCAGGCTCAGCACTTGCTGCGGCAGTTGATTGGCCTGGGCCACCATCGCAGTGCCTGCTTGTTGCAGAATCTGTGTGCGGCTCAGGTTGGCTGTTTCCTTGGCAAAGTCAGCATCTACGATGCGACCGCGGGCTGCCGTGATGTTTTCGTTTTGAATATCAATGTTTTCGATCGACTTTTCAAAACGTGTCTGCATGGCACCCAGCTCGGCGCGGGCAGAGCTGACCTTGTCCAAGGCGTTGTCGATGCGCTGCAGCGCTTCCCATGCACCCGCTTGGGTGTCAATGTTCACTTCATGGATACCGATCGACTTCGACTCTTCCACGGTGACGGTATCGCCAGAGAAATGGGTGCCGAAGTCAACACCAGTCACACTCACGTTCGCCACGGCGGAAGTTGCAGTGCTGTTGGCAGCCGTATTGCGGTAGCTGATGGTGAAGGTATCGCCATCTTTTTCCAGGAAAGCAGTCAGACCCGTATCTGCAGTCTTGCTGTTGATGGCTTCCATCACTTTACCCAGCGCTTCTTCGTTGGTGCGCTTGGCATCAGCAGCCACAGTCACTTTGGCAGACACGCCGTTGGCACCTGTTACGGTCACAGTGATGGCGTTAGTGCCGGCCAGACCTGTCACATCGCCACTGGTCATGCTAGTGATATTGGTCGTACCGAAAGTAGAGCTACCCAGCTTGTCCACTTTGGTGTTGGCCAAAGCACCCACGGTGATGTTGTCACCCGCATTGGCACCCACTTGGAACACGCCACCGGTAAAGCTGCCATCCAGCAACTTTGCACCATTGAAAGTGGTGGTCTTGGCGACGCGGTCGACTTCGTCGCGCAGTTGCTTCAATTCAGCTTGCAGGGCTTCACGGTCAGACTTGCTGTTGGTGGCGTTGCCAGACTGCACAGACAGTTCACGCATGCGCTGCAGCATGTCGCCCACCTTGCCCAGTGCACCTTCAGCAGTCTGCGCCAGAGAGATACCGTCGTTGGCATTGCGAGAGGCTACTGTCAAACCACGCATTTGAGTGCTCATACGCTCGGCAATCGCCAAGCCTGCGGCGTCGTCCTTGGCGCTGTTGACGCGCAAACCAGAAGACAGACGCTGCATCGACGTGGCCAAAGAACCACCCGACAGACTCAGGTTGCGCTGAGCATTGATGGACACTGCGTTGGTGTTGATAGACATACCCATGATGCGATTCCTTTAAACGGACGGTGTGTAAACAATGTTTTGCTTGTCGCTGCAGGACTGCCTAGCCTCTATGGGCGTTTGCGGCGTTTGGTGTCTGCTGCGTACAAATGGTTTATCGGGCAATGCTCAGAAATCTTTAGCGAATTTCTTAAAAACAGCAAAATATCCTTATCAACACAGGTTAAGTTGCTATCTTTTTTAATGCAAAAAATCAATCAAAACCTCAAGAAGAGGCTCAAACCCCATGCTTATTGATGCAATAGCCTTAGGGTAAAAAAGAAAGAATCCAGCCATCGCTCCTGTTGCCTGCCCGTTTACCGGCGCCCATGGTTTCTAGGCGACGCGACGCAACTCGCATCCTCCGTTTTCTGCCTAACTGAAGGAATCACAGCAATGGCTGCAACTATCAACACGAACATCGCCTCAATCAATGCGCAGCGCAACCTGTCTTTGTCTGGTGCATCGCTGAATACCACCATGCAGCGCCTGTCGTCTGGCCTGCGCGTCAACAGCGCCAAGGACGACGCCGCAGGCTTGGCCATTTCTGAGCGCATGAACACCCAGGTCAAAGGCCTGACGGTAGCGTCTCGCAATGCCAATGACGGCATCTCGCTGGCGCAGACCGCTGAAGGTGCACTGGGCAAGGTGGGTGACATGCTGCAACGCATGCGCGAACTGGCCGTGCAAGCAGGCAACGCCACCAACAGCGCCAGTGACCGCAAGGCACTGCAGGCCGAAGTCAGCCAGTTGAGCGCCGAAATCGACCGCGTGTCCAAGCAAACCAACTTCAATGGCACCAAAATTTTGGACGGCAGCTTTGCAGGTGCGGTGTTCCAAGTGGGTGCCAACTCTGGCGACAACATCACCCTAGGTGGTCTGGCGGATACACGCTCTTCGCAACTGTCCACGATCTCTTATGCCGACAAAGGTATTGATCCTCTTGTCGCGGTCGATACCAGCATTGATGCCACCACCGGCGGCGCCAATGCGATCACGGATTTCCGCCTCGGCATTGACGCTGGCACCTTGGATATCCAAATTGACGGCAACGACCAAACAGGTACAGCCCTGCCCGCCATCAACATTGATTTGGGCAAGATCGAGCCTGCAGAAAGCCCGCAGCAGCGCCTGGGCCAGATCATGGACGCCATCAACAAAAAGTCGACCGACACGGGCGTGACTGCATACCTGAACAAGGTAGAAGGCACAGACACTTACAACCTTGAACTCATGTCCAGCAAGCTGGATGGTGAAGGCAACCCCGTCTCCGTCACCTTCAACGGCTTTACAGAAGCACTGACTGGCAAGGACGCTGCTGATATCAACATCACCGGCGGCGCTGGCGGTGCAGATTCCAAAGAAAATCAAAAGGGCATTGAAGACATCGATGTCAGCACCCAGTCCGGTGCATGGGTGGCCCTGAAGAAGATTGACAGTGCTGTAGACCAAGTCAACAGCGCGCGCGCCACACTGGGTGCGGTGCAGGCCCGCTTTGAAAACACCGTCAACAACATCGACATTCAGGTGGAAAACCTGTCTGCCGCCCGCGGCCGCATCATTGATGCCGACTTTGCTCAGGAAACTGCCAACCTGAGCCGCACGCAAATCTTGCAACAAGCGGGTACGGCGATGGTCGCTCAAGCTAATCAGATTCCTCAAAACGTCCTGCAGTTGCTGCAAGGCTAAGCGCTAAAGGCGACATAGCGCCGCCATGCGCTCTTTAAAAAATAGCTACCCCCCGTTGCCATTGCGAGCTTTCAGATAGTTTTTCATCTGAAATCCAACAATAGCAGCGGGGGGTAGCTATTTTTTTTGCTGAATATCCACGGCTGGCTATTATTCGCGCTTTCAGCCCTAAATTGTTACAAGATTATGCCGAAAGCGATGCAAGCCTTGGATTGTGGGACTGCTTTGCCTACTACCTTTTTGTCGCGCCCAGGGTTGTGTTGAGTTGTTGTCATTCACCGATCTTCAGATCATTCAAGCAAAAAACGGAGCACCTTATGTCCATCATCAGCGGCATGTCGCCAACGCAGATCGCGCAGCTATCCACAACGCAAATCGCAGACTTGAAGGCCTCGGACTTCAAGGCCATGAAGGCCGATCAGCTTGGCGCACTCACCAAAGACCAGATCGGCGCCATCGAAACCCGTGACCTTGTCACCCTGAGTGCCAAAGCTATCGCCGCACTCAAAGCTGATGAACTGGCTGAAGGCCTCACCGCAGGCCAGATTGGCGCTCTAACAGCCACCCAGCTCAAGGGACTGACCAACGGCCAGATGGAAAAACTGGGCAGCGATTTCGTCAAGGAACTGAGCGCCTCCCAGGTCAAGGCCATGACCCCAACGCAGCTGAACCAGTTGACTGCCGCCCAAGTGACCGCTTTGGGCGACAAAATTCAACACTGGTCTGCTGCACAACTCAAGGCGCTGGACGACACCAAGCTGGCCGCACTGGATGGTGACCAAGTCAAGGTATTGACCGGCACCCACCTCAAAGCACTGACACCAGACCAGATCAGCAAGCTGGACAAGACTGCCTTCGCCGAAGTCGACAGCACAGCCCTCAAAGCATTAAGCGCCAAGCAAGTCGGCGCGCTGACCAATGACCAGATAGAAGCGGTCGGTGCAAAAATTGCGGATCTGTCGGCCGTCCAAGTCAAGGGATTGACCGCTGCGCAAATGACAGGCTTGAAGGCCGACTCTATCCAGGCACTGACTGCAGACCAGCTCAAGGTGTTGTCTGCCGCCCAAGTCAATGCGATTGACGATGCCGTGTTCGACAAATTAAACGCCGACACCATCGCGGGCTTGACGACCGCGCAAATCCAAGGCTTGTCCGTAGACAAGGTGGAAAAGCTGACCACAGATCAGGTCGAGAAACTCAGCGCCGCCCAACTCAAAATTTTCAGCGAAGACCAAATCAAGGCCTTGGGCGACAAGATTGCCAATATTGGCGATAACGTCAAAGTACTTTCGACCAAGCAAATCCAAAGCTTGGAAACCGCTCAGATTCAAAAACTGAGCACCGACCAAGTCGGAGCACTGACCGCAGCACAGGTTAAAGGCCTGAAGCCCGATCAGTTGAAAGAGTTCACCAACGATCAGCTGGGCGCGCTCAAAGGCAAGGAACATATCGCGAATCTGTCTGCTGCACAGCTCAACAGCCTGACAGAAGCCCAAGTTCAAGCACTGGACGTGGAAGGCGTGGCCTTCATTGCTGTGGCCACGCTCAAAGGCATGGACGCTGCGCAGTTCAAGAACCTGTCAGAAGGCCAGGTCGAGAAACTGACCGCCAACCAGCTCAAGGCACTGACCACCACCCAGATCGCCGCAATTGACGATACCGACTTTGCCAAGATTGATGGTGAAAAGCTCAAGGTACTGAGCAGCGCGCAAGTTGGTGCGCTGACGGCAGATCAGGTCAGCAAGATCAGCGATGACAATATTGCCTTGCTGGGCGCCACACAGCTCAAGGGTTTGGGCCAAACGCAGATTGCGGCATTGACCGAAGCGCAAGTGACAGCTCTGACAGACAAGCAGGTCAAGTTGCTGTCGGCAGCACAGCTCAACCACATGTCAGATACCCAGATCGCAGCACTGGACGTGGGCGATGTCGGCGGTATGACGTCAGCACAGCTCAAGGGCCTTGGTGATGACCAGCTCAAGGCGATGACAAAAGACCAGATCACAGGCCTGAGTGCTGCGCAGCTCAAGGTACTGACACCTGATCAAATCTCCAAAATCGACGCTACTTATATTGCCGACATTGCGGTGGATAAGTTCAAGGCGCTGTCTGGCGCACAAATCGCCAAGCTGACGGACGACCAGGTCGAGGCACTGACCGCCGGTCAACTGGAAAGCATGAGCGCTACGCAGCTCAAGGGCTTGCAAGGCACCCAGATCAAACTGCTGGATGACACCCAGCTCGGGGCCATCACAGGCAAACAATTAGCCAGCTTCAGCGCTGACCAGATCAAGGCACTGGAAACCACGCAAGTTGCCAAGCTCGACACGGATCAACTTCAAGCCCTTACGGCCAAGCAAGTTCAGGCCCTGACCCAGACCCAAATCCAAGCCTTGGAACAAACCCAGATTCAAGATTTGACCAAGGGCCAAGCCAAAGCACTGACCGCCGCTCAGGTCGGCTGGCTGAGCGATGAACAGGCAAGCTGGTTGGAAGTCGAAGATCTGCAGCAGCTGAATGCCACACAGATAAAGGAACTCAACGTCTCCAAACTGACGGAAGACCAAGTCAAGGCGATGAAGTACACCCAAGTCGCCGCACTGTCCGAAACCCAGATCGACACACTGGAGAACGACGCGCTTGGCGCTATGGGCGCAGAACAGGTCAAGGGATTGAGCACTGCGCAACTGACCAAGCTGGGCACCAAGGTTGAGCACATTGACGCAGACGCTTTGAGCCAGCTCACCACCCAACAGATCAAGGCGCTGACACCTGAAGGCGTGGAAGCCCTGACATCGGACCAGTTTGCCAAATTGGGCAAGGCACAAGTCTCTGCGCTGCTGAACGACCAGGTCGCCAAAATCACCACAGCCAATTTCACAGCGCTGGACGATACCCAACTGGCCGCCCTGACAGCCACCCAAATGGGCGCTGTCACCAAGGAGCAGATCGGGGCACTGGATGACACCCAGTTCGGCAAGCTCACCGCCGCACAAATGGGTGGCCTGGACAAATCGGTCATCAGTGGTTTGAGCGATGACAAAGTTGCGGCCCTGAGCGCTACTGCCATCAAGGGCTGGGGCACCGACCACTTCGCAGAGTTGACGGACACGCAAACCAAGAAATTGGATACCGCCGTGCTGCAATCGCTGTCGAAAACACAGTTGGACGGCCTCAACGTTAAAGACATGGAAAATCCCCAGCTGCAAGCCCTGCAAGCCAAACAGATCGCAGGCATTGACGCTGCCAAGTTCAAAGAACTGAGCAAAGACCAGTTGGCTGTACTGAGCTACACGCAAGTGCAGGCACTGACCCAAGACCAGCTTGATGCACTTGACCCCGACCAGTTCCAGGCGTTGAACTTGAAAGACCCTGCGGAGGTCTAATCAAGCGACAACGGGGCGGCCAAGCCTATAACTTGTGCCGCTTCTAAAAGAAAAGCGATGAGCGCTTATATTTAAAGGGTTTCAGATAGTTTTTTATCTGAAACCCTTTTTCGTTTATTCCAGCAGCTATCTTTATTTGGTTTATCTCAGCCAGGGACAAAGAAAGAACAGCGTGCTGCGGGTGCCCGCGGTTCCACATTCATTGGCATACACGTCTTTTCAGACGAGTAAATCGTTACATTTCGAAACTCCCACCCTTTTGCCCACCTTCTCACCACTTTAGCGTTGGCCCGCGCTGCTAACCTTGCCAAATCTGAAATCACCAACCACAAACTGCCCTAAGGGACTGACCGCGCTATGGCTGCAGAAAAAATCTACGTCACCCAACCTTACCTGCCGCCCCTGGAAACGTTCACGCCTTATCTGGAGCAAATCTGGGCCAACAAGATACTGACCAACGGTGGCCCTTTTCACCAGCAATTGGAAAAAGCGCTGTGCGACTACCTCGGTGTCCAGCACGTGGCACTTTTCAGCAATGGCACCTTGGCACTGATCACTGCCCTGCAAGCCTTGCGCGTAACGGGAGAAGTGATTACCACCCCCTACTCCTTCGTTGCTACCGCTCACGCATTGCTGTGGCAAAACTGTAAGCCCGTGTTTGTCGATGTGGAACCACACACCCTCAACCTGGATCCCGCAAAGATCGAAGCGGCGATTACCCCACAGACCACTGCCATCTTGCCTGTGCATTGCTATGGCAATCCCTGCGATACCGACGCCATTCAAAAAATTGCCGACAACTACAACCTGCGCGTCATTTATGACGCAGCACATGCTTTTGGCGTAGAAGATGCAGGCGGCAGCGTTTTGCGCCACGGTGATTTAGCCGTCTTGAGTTTTCACGCAACCAAGGTTTTCAACACCTTTGAAGGCGGTGCCATCATTTGCCCAGATGCAAAAACCAAGCAGCGCATCAATCATCTGAAAAATTTCGGCTTCGTCAATGAAACCACGGTAGTAGCCCCGGGCATCAATGCCAAGATGAGTGAAATCAATGCGGCCTTTGGTCTATTACAGTTGCAGCACATGCCTCAAGTCATGCAGCGCCGGGCAGAAATAGATGCTTACTACCGTAAGCAACTCAGTGACGTGGCCGGTATTACGTGCCTACCTCAAGGAACACAAACCAAGGCAAATCACTCCTATTTCCCCATACTTGTCAGCCCCGAGTACCCATTAAGTCGTGATGCGCTGTATGAGAAATTCAAAAAAAACGAAATCTACACACGACGGTACTTTTACCCCCTGATTACCGACTTCCCCATGTATCGAGGCTTGCCCTCTGCCTTGCCCGCGAATGTCGTAGAGGCTGGCCACGCGGCATCACAGGTACTGTGCCTGCCCATTTACCCCGCACTGACAGACACACAACAGGAGCGTGTTATTTCGGTGATATTGGAGTTGCTCGCATGAGGGGGGCCATCATGCAGCCGTATTTCTTCCCTTATATCGGCTATTACCAGTTAGCTTACGCAGCAGAGAAGTTTATTTTTCTAGACGATGTCAACTACATCAAAAAGGGATACATCAATAGAAATTCAATACTTTTAAATGGAAATAAATTTGATTTTTCAGTTCCAGTAGAAAAAATCAGTCAGAATCGAAAAATTAATGAGCACAACTATATAAATAATTTTTCTGATTTCTTGCTACTTATTGAGAATGCATATAAAAAAATGCCTCAATTCAATCAGGTAATGCCATTGATTGAAGAAATTGTGTTTGATGAAAATTTAAATGTCGCACAAAAAAACTCCAGAAGTTTGAGTGCTGTATTTAGATATTTAGACCTTCATCGCGAATTTATTTTCTCATCTGATATTGACCAAGCACACAAAGACAAAGGTCAGACCAGAATTCTTACGCTTTGCAAAAAAACCAATATCGATCAATATCGAAATGCTATTGGAGGTCAGTCCCTTTACGATGCAAAAGCATTTGAGAATGAAAATATAGAATTGAAATTCACGAAAAGCAACACATCGAAGTACGATCAGGGTTCACAAGAATTCATCGGCAATCTATCCATCATCGATGTTTTGATGCACTGTGAAAAGAGCACAGTAATAAAACTTTTTGAAGACTATACTTTAATAAATTAAAACCAATAAAAAAGCAGTCTTAAGAAAACCCCCAAGACTGCATAATTTTTATAGATTTCTTTAAGAAAAATATTTCGATTTCAAAATAAAAATTGGTCTATTCAGGAATTCGCCCAGTTGATCGTTGCGCGCCATCCGTTCGGGGCTCACATCAACATACTCTATGTAATCATCAATCAAGGCAGGAATACCAATTTCCTCTATATTCCAAGATTTGAGATTTTCTCTGAGAAAATTAATTACTTCATCCTTTTCACCCTTGGCAAACAAAGGTAAATTCACATTACCTTTCCAGTTATAGCCCATTTGAAAAACCATGTATTTTGATGTTTCTGCAAAAGCATCAATGTTTTTCACCATCATCACTTTTGCATTTTCAACGTCTACATCTGCACCGTAATCGTCTCCAAAGTGGTGCACAACATTGAGTAGATGAACAACGTCTGCAGCGGGGATTTTATCGCTACTGAAATCAAAATATATATTATGGTGCTCTATATTTTCATCAGATCTCTGAATAAAGTCAGCCAAAACTTCATAAGAATCTGAAGCACCTTCATAACATATGATATTTTTTGCTCCGTTATCCAGTGCATCAAATATAAAGAAACCTGTTGTACAACCAATATCTAAAACAGATTGGTCATTGTAGTTAATAAATTTTTTGATGAAATCTGCACGAGGTGTTTCGAAATGCTTGTCCCCTGGCATATTCTTTACTTTTGACTTGTACAAAGTCACATGTTCTAAATCTGCGCTATCTAAAAACCGTGCTGGCTTGCGATAATAAGCCACATGTTTATCTTGCACTCTGCTCATTTCAGCTCCAATTTACCTGAGGTTGGAAAATATTTCTAAAGATATGCATAGCCATATCTTTACTATAAAAACCACTTGATACATGAGGCCAGAAATCCACCTCATCTTCCCGTATCACCAAATTGACTCTGACTGGAATGGTTTCCTCTCCCATGGCAGCAAGCACACAAGCTCGATGATAGCCACTGGTCACCAACCAGCACCAATCATTGTTCTTATTGACTAGCGCTGTTGCTACAATATCGCCATCATTTTCAAAAGAACGCTGATATCCGTTTTTTCGAAAACTATAAATCAATTCATTGATTCTCTTCGCTTCGATACTTAGCTTCTCTTCAGAGACTGGGCCGCAATAAGCCCATCCTTTTTCAATCCCGCCCTGCAAACCATCTTTTTCATTATCTTTTCTCGTGCCATCCTCGATGGTCTCTTGAAAAGATTTTACGCTCCGCGCTCTCCAAGGCAAGACCGCAGCCCAGGCTGGAAATTTCCTCAGATTAGACTCATTGTGCGCGTTTAACAAAAACCAGTCACTGATGCTTTTTGGTTGGAATTGTTCATAAAAATCATTCAATACAGTTCTCACTGCATTGAATGATTCCATCTTTTCTTCAAACAAGAATCCAGCTTTCGCAGCCTTATAGAATGGAGCATTCTTATTCAATTCAAAATAAGGCAATAATCTTCCCTGCCGAACATTTGCATCAATTAACGCGCTACTAAAAATTTCACCATATTTCAAAGACAAGGGATGATTGGATTTACTTCGCAAGTCAATCACACCATTGTGATTATCTTCATAAACGCTTGCCAGTTTATTCATAATTTCAGCAATTATTTTCAAGAGAAGATTGCGAAAAAAAATCAAACACGAGTGAAATCATCGGTTAAGAATAGATTCTGGGCAGGTCAATCCAATATCTTCATACTTCACCTGAAAACTCTTGGGCTTCTTACCCATACACCAGCGTATCCACATTTGGCGCATAGCAAGAATAGTGCTCTGAACGACTGCAGCAGGTTCTGCCATTTGATCTTGTGAGAAATAAACAGATTGCAACTCTCTGCGCACCTTGTTCAAGGTTTGTGGTTGGGTCGCCCACACACGAGCTAAATCGACAAGCTCTGGCACACTGCGGGCCACGCACATGCTTTCGATTCCAACGCTATGCAAAATAGCAGAAGACTGACGACCTGGATAAGTATCACCAGCAATCGTCAAGGTGGGCACCCCCATCCATAAAGCATGAAGGGTGGTAGTACCGCCGGTATACGGAAAGGTATCGAGGCAAAGATCAACCTGTGCGTGCAGTTTGAGATAATCAGACAAGCTTGTCCGAGGGAAGAACATCACACGCTCGCTTGCGATTCCTTCGTTTTTAAACCATTCAGCCACCTCTGACGGCACCCCGTTTGCAGGCATTGCACCCATAATTAATCGAGAATCTGGAAGCGCTTTTAGCAGCTGACACCAAGATACGACCACTTCATGGCTAATTTTATTTAAACGATTGAATGAACCAAAAGTTAAGTAACCATTTTTGAGGAATGGTGCATCTCCGGTATCAACTTTCTCGTCCGATTCTTTAAATGAAAAACTGGATGGAAGCAGAGCAAGCTTTTCTGTGAATTGGCTTTGAAGATCAACTTTACCTTCTGGCTTTAAATAAAGAGCATTCACAAGTTTGTAATCCATCCCTTTCAGCCCCGTTGTACCTGGGTATCCAAGCCAAGTTACTTGCACAGGTGCTGGATGGCGAGCAAACACTGATAAGCGATTTCCTGCTGTATGCCCACTGACATCGACAAGAATATCAATCCCATCTTCTCTAATTTTTTCTACCAAACGGTCATCTGACCATTTCACTACCGAACGCCATACATTAATATTCTTTTCAATTTGCAGCGTTGCGCCGTCACGTGCCCCGTGATTCACATAAGCATAGGAGATTATTTCGCTATGCTCTGCCAAGGATTGAAAAAATGGAATAACAAATTGCGCGACAGCATGGTTACGGAAGTCAGCAGAGACAAAACCGACTTTCAATGCTCTTTCAGGTATTCGGGTATTGTTGTATCTTGAAAATTGTCGACCCTTGACGCCCTCTTCGATTAAGCGTCCATACAGTCTATGCTCACGATAAAGCTCTTCCGGCGTTATTTTTGTACTGTGACTGAGAGCAAAAAGCAAACAACTGCGTGCAAAATCAAAATCAGGATCGACCGCTAATGCTTGGCGAAAACAAGCAATCGCATCGTCAATACGGCTAAGCGCCAGATTGATGACGCCTAGATTGGTATGCAATTGAGGAACATTTGGCAATACGGCAATACTGGATTTGACTTCCTCCATCGCCACAGATGGCTCTTCCGTACTGTTAAGGGCCGCACTGAGCATGATGTGTGCAGGAACAAAATCCGGCTTGATCTTGATGGCACGGCGCAACCAGTCTACCGCTTCGTTTTCGCGCTTTTGATGGACCAGATTGCGGCCGACCTCAAACAAAGTTTCCGGGCTGCCATTGTCAATTTCTGTGCATCGCAAAAGCCCTGCTTCAGCTTCAGCAAATCGCCCATGAAATTCTAAAAGATGGCACAAATTACGCAATGCTGGGGTGTAGCCAGGATGGATTTTTAATGCGCTCCGGAACGCATTTTCTGCAGCGGCCAATCGATCTTGATTGCGCAGGGTAATACCATAGGCATCTAGCAATTCCGGCACATTCGGGCTGGCTTCTACAGCTAATTTAAAACACACAAGTGCGCCGTCTTGATCGCCTTCACTGCGCAACAAAGAACCAAATTTTTCCAAAAGCATCGGACTCAGTCCTTCGCTCCGTAATGCCCAAGCGTAGCTGTGCAGCGCTTTTTCCGCTTTACCTTGCTTTTGATAGATCAATCCCATTTTGCCGAGCGCTTGGGCATTGCTGGGATATATGCGCAGCATGCCTTGTAATACCGTTTCCGCTTCATCCAAACGATTCAAATCAAGCAATGCATCGGCCAATGCAATGTGGTTTGCCACACTTGTGGGTTGCAATATGGCAACTTGACGACGCGCCTCCAGTGCTTTTTCAAGGAATCCTTGCCGTTTTTCCGTTTCAGCCAACATCGTCCAAACGACGACAGCTTGCGGAAAGCGCTGAAGCATCGCGGTAATGGCATTAAGAGTTGGTTCGTATTTTTTTTGATTGAAAACACTCAACAGCTGCTGCAAATCCTGCATGCTGGGATCCGCCCCCCTCATAGTTTGCGCTTCTAACGGCTGAGGTTCTGGCAAGGGGGGGGCATCGGTCAATACAGCATCCACCAAATCAGCAATAGTGGTGCGTTCCAATCGAATATCACGTGTGAATGAGGCAATTTGCAAATCATTCAAGCCATAGTTGCTGGCAAGAATCAATACATGCTCGGCCACATCCAGAGCACCCGCCTTAATAAGTGAATCCAGATAGCTGAACCAGAATTGCAATCTAGTGGGGTCAAGGTTAAGAGCCGCTTCAAAATACGGGAGAGCCTCTGCTGGCTCAAGCAGCTGCACCGAAAACAGGACGCCAAGGTTGTGCAGAGCATCAGCATCATCGGGACATTCTTTTAGCAGCGAAAAGTATTGTGACTTGGCTTCTTCAAAACGCCATTGCTGCTGCAGGCTTATAGCGTATTCCAGTTTATCTTCTGGAATGGAAGAACTTTTATTGTCTAAAACGACGTTTTGATCATTAGTTTTCATTGCACGTTTTTACCTTGCACATTTTTTGAAAAAATTCCCATCTTATTTAGCAAAAACATTTCAATTGTTCAAAGAGATTTTGCAAGATATTCAAACTTAGTCAGCTTTAGAAAATACAGGTAATTTTTTAAATTTGCTTTTTACAAATTTAATATCTAATACCAGCCACAACAATAAATTAAATTTCATCTAATAAAAATATAATCAATGATTATCCATGGTATATAGAAAGCCAGCTTATTTCATATTCCAGCGGGAAAATTGGATTTTCTTTTAAGTCATCTCGAAATATTTGCGGTTTGTTCAAACCGAACCTTAGACTCAAAACGGTAATAATGCCGAAGTGAAACTGCTTGAATAAATGCTGCAGACAAGACGGAAGAGACATGAGTGGGGAGGACTCGATACGATGTATTAAGACAAATTATTCAAGAAACAGACTGATCTGCCGATAGCTACTAAGCGTGTAATTTGCCAACTAGAGCTTAACGAGGCAGCCCCCTTCCGAACCCAAGAAGAGACGCGAGCTTCTGCGCTAGTTTCTTCTTTTGGTCGGCATCCAGTCTGACAGAATCACTCCCATGCTTGTCCTCATTGGTTACATCATTGCCTTCGGTTGCGTTTTCGGTGTCTATGCCCTGCACGGCGGAAACATGGGCGTACTCGGCAAAGCCCTCCCCTTCGAAATGGCCACAATTGGCGGCGCTGCCATTGGCGCTTTCATTGTGAGCAATCAGCCCAAAGTGCTCAAAGCCACCATGGCGGCCATACCCGCTGCGCTCAAGGGCTCTAAATACACCAAAGCCCGCTTTATGAGCTTGATGGCATTACTGTATGACATGCTGCAAAAAGCGCGCAAAGAAGGCTTGATGGCGATTGAAATGGACGTGGAAGAGCCCGCTGAATCCCCCATCTTTCAAAAGTACCCCGAAATCTTGGCCGACCAGCATCTGGTTGAGTTCATGACCGACTATTTGCGCATGATGGTTTCGGGCAATCTCAATTCCCACGAGATCGAAGCCCTGATGGAAAACGAGATGGAGGCCCACCACAATGAAGACAATCGCGTGGTGGTGGCGCTGCAGCGTTTGGCGGGCGCTTTGCCAGCCTTCGGTATCGTGGCGGCGGTGCTTGGTGTGGTGAACACGATGGGCTCGGTGGGGCAACCGCCCTCGGTGCTGGGCGGCATGATTGCCTCGGCTTTGGTGGGTACTTTTCTAGGTATTTTGCTGGCCTATGCACTGGTCGAGCCCTTGGCAGGTCTGATCGAACAACGCTACCAAGATGGCCACAAGGAACTCGAATGCATCAAGTGCACCTTGATTGCCAGTATGCAAGGCTACAACCCCCCCACTGCCATTGAATTTGGCCGCAAGGTGTTGTACTCCAGCGAACGCCCCGGCTTCTTGGAGCTGGAAGCATTCGTCAAAGGAAAATAAGTAGATGCCCCCCCCAATTCCTCCCGGAGGTGCCGCAGGCGGCGCTGCAGCTACTGAGAAAAAGCTGCAGCCCATCATCATCAAACGCATCAAAAAAGGGGCGCATGGCCATCATGGCGGCGCCTGGAAGATTGCTTATGCTGACTTCATGACAGCGATGATGGCTTTCTTCTTGCTGATGTGGTTGTTGGGCTCCACCTCTAAAGGTGACTTACAGGGCATCGCAGCCTACTTTAACTCGCCACTGAAAGTGGCAATGAATGGCGGTGATGGCTCCGGCAATAGCTCCAGCATCATTCCAGGCGGAGGAACGGATTTGGCAAAAATTCACGGCCAGGTCAAGCGTGCAGATGCCGAGGACGATGCCCAGAAACGCCAGAACACGCGCCAGCAGCGGGCGCAGCAAGATGCGCAGCGCATCAAGGCTTTGCGCGCCAAGATTGATGCCATGATTTCCAGCAATGCCACGCTGAACGAATACAAATCTCAAATCCGCATGGATGTCACGCCAGACGGCTTGCAGATTCAAATTGTGGATGAGCAAAACCGCCCGATGTTTGACATTGGCAGTGCCCTAGTCAAGCCCTACATGCGCGATATTTTGCGTGAGGTGGGTTCAGCTTTGGGCGGTGTTGAAAACCGCATTAGCTTGGCAGGGCACACGGATGCAGCACCTTATGGCTCGGGCGACAAGGGTTACAGCAACTGGGAGCTGTCCGCGGATCGGGCCAATGCATCGCGCCGTGAACTGGTTGCTGCAGGTATGCCCAATGACAAGCTGGCACGTGTTGTTGGTTTGTCTGCCAGCGACTTGCTGCACCCAGACAATCCGCGCGCAGCGCAAAACAGACGCATCACCATTACAGTGCTCACCCATGAAGCTGAAGAGCGCTTGCTGGGCAAGCGCGATCATTCTGCGCAACAAGATACCCAGTTGGTGCCGGAAAAAAAGGACAATCTTGCCGCTGGGGTCGAAACTCCGTGACAATTTGTTAATTAAGACGAGGCCTGCGTTTCATGCTCAGGCCTTACTCAGAGAATCTTTGACCGAAAGGGTCTCCCGTGGCTAACAATGCCCTTCGCTTTTTAATCGTTGACGATTTCTCCACCATGCGCCGTATCGTGCGTAATTTGTTGAAAGAAAGTGGCTTTACTGAGGCTGACGAAGCCGAAGACGGTGTCGTTGCACTGCACAAGCTGCGCAACAGCAGGTTCGACTTTGTGGTGACTGACATCAACATGCCGAACATGAATGGCTTTCAGTTGCTTACCGAAATCAAGGCGGACGAAAAGCTCAAGCACTTGCCGGTTTTGATGGTGACAGCGGAGGCCCGCAAAGAAGACATCGTGGCGGCTGCGCAAGGTGGCGCCGCAGGCTATATCGTCAAGCCCTTTACCAAGGCAACGCTGGAAGAAAAGGTCAATCTGATCTTGAAGAAGGTTGGCTTGGGATAATCGATATGGAACAGATCCCGACCAACAGCAGCGCTTTGTCGCCGGGTTTTGACCCTGGCAATGTGCACAACAAAATCGGTGTGCTGACGCGGCAGTTGCACGATGCGCTGCGCGAGTTGGGCTATGCAGACAGGCTGCGCGGCTCGGCCGAAGAGTTGCCGGATGCGCAAAACAGGCTGTCTTATATTGCCCGACTGACTGGTCAGGCCGCCGAAAAGGTACTGACTTTGGTGGATGACGCCAAAGAGCGCCAGACCGACATCGTGGCGCAGACCAAAAAGATGCGCCAGGCGATGATTGCTGACCCTGTCGCAGCGGTGGCCAAGGGCCACATCATGAATTATTTGGAAGACATGGAAAAAGCCACAGAAATTGTGGACAACCAGTTGACCGACATCATGATGGCCCAGGACTTCCACGATCTGACGGGGCAAGTCATTGCCAAGGTGGTGACTCTGGCGGGCAATCTGGAAAGCCAGTTGGTAGGCTTGCTGCTGCAGACAGCGCCGCACCCGACATCGGCTGCAATGCCTGTTGAAACAGCATCGGCCCCCGCTGCTCTGGCTGCAATGCAAGGCGCAGCCCACCCTGTCTCTGCCGATGAAACTGACGATGTGTGGGCTGCTGCGCTGGCTGAATCCAGCCCGGTGCAGCCTGAGCACCCGTCACTTTCTGGCCCTGTGGTGGACCCAGAAAACACGCCCGATGTGGTGACCTCACAGTCCCAGGTGGATGATTTACTGGCCAGCTTGGGCTTTTAAAAGCATAGCTAAAAGCCGTTAAGAAGTAAGGATTTCAGCGCTTTAAAGCGTTGAAGTCGTTATATCTCAATGGCTAGTAGCTCTTTAGCTGATAGCAAAAACACATTGCTTATCAGAAGCTTGGTTGCCAGCAGCACCCAGAGGCGTTGAAATAGCGGCCCCGTAAGCGCTCTTATCCAGCTTTAGCTTCCGCGTCCCTTACGGACAATGGCATGAGACACCCCTCTCATACCATCATGGAATCGAGCCAAGACAAATCCCTACCAGCAACCGCACGGAAGCTGCAGAAAACCCGCGATGACGGGCAGACCTCGCGTTCGCGCGATCTCGGCCATCTGTCGGTGTTGGGCGTCGGCTCTTTGATGGTGCTGATGCTCGGCCCTACATTGATGCATCAACTGCGCATTGCTTTTAGCAAGCAGTTGACCTTCAGTGCCGACACCGTTTTGGTGCCTCAATTGATGGTTGAGCGGCTGGCCAGCATGGCGGCCACCGGCATCATGGGCTGCCTGATTTTTGCAGTCTCGATCAACCTTGTTTCTATCATCTTGACGTTGATGGCGGGCGGCTGGGTGCTGAGCATCAAACCCATCATGCCGAAGTTCAGCCGGCTCAATCCCATCGCTGGACTGGGCAACGTCTTCTCCAAGCAGCAGATCATTACCGCGGTCAAGAACGTCGCACTGACACTAGTTTTGGCCACCGTCAGCTGGTTCCACATCAAGTCCGGCATCGTAGAGCTGTCATCCATCCCCGCTTTGGTCGGCCCTGCCGCATTGGCCCAGGTGGGCGACTGGATTGTCAGCGGCATGATCATGCTGCTGCTGGTGGTCTTCATCGTGGCCATGATTGATGTGCCGCTGCAAAAAGTGCTGTTCCTGCAACGCTTGAAAATGAGCCACCAGGAAGTCAAGCAAGAACACAAACAGTCCGAAGGCAGCCCTGAGCTCAAGGGCAAGATTCGCCAAAAGCAGCGTGAAATAGCGCAACGCTCGAGCATCAACGCCGTGCCCAAGGCCGACTTTGTGATCACCAACCCCACCCACTATTCGGTGGCACTGCGCTATGACGAGGCCACGATGGCTGCCCCCCAAGTGGTGGCCATGGGTGCAGATTTGGTGGCGCTGAAGATTCGGGAAGTGGCCAAGGCCCACAGCATTCCGGTGCTGGAGTCCCCCATGCTGGCGCGGGCTTTGTATGCGCATGCCGAAATTGACCAGTCCATTCCTTCCACGCTGTACACCGCCGTGGCCCAGGTCTTGGCTTACGTTTACCGCCTCAAGGCCGCCATGCGCGGCCAAGGCCCTGCACCGGGTGCGCTCACGCAACCCCACGTGCCCCCAGAACTTGATCCGCACACGCCCCGTGCTGCGGACGCAAAGCTTTAAGCGCTAGAAAGCACTGCACCATGAGCAATGCATTGATACAGAACCTGAACAACTGGAATGCCAAAAATGGCATGGTCCTGCAAAGCTTGGCCGCGCCCATTTTGGTGATCGCGATCCTGGCACTGATGGTGCTGCCCATGCCGCCTTGGCTGCTGGACATGTTCTTTACGCTGAACATTGCCTCCGCACTCATGGTGATGATGATTGCCGCCTACATGACCAGGCCACTGGACTTTGCGGCTTTTCCTTCGGTGCTGCTGCTCACCACGTTGATGCGGCTGTCATTGAACGTGGCCTCGACCCGCGTGGTGCTGCTGGAAGGCCACACCGGCCCCGGCGCGGCAGGTGCCGTGATTGAGTCCTTTGGCCACTTTCTGATTGGCGGCAACTTTGCCGTGGGTTTGATCGTTTTTGCGATTTTGGTAGTTATTAACTTCATGGTGATTACCAAGGGCGCAGAGCGTATCGCCGAAGTTTCCGCACGCTTTACGCTGGATGCGATGCCCGGCAAGCAGATGGCGGTGGATGCCGATATGAACTCCGGCCTGATTGACGAGCCTGAAGCCAAGCGCCGCCGCCTGGAGATTCAAGAAGAGGCTAACTTCTTTGGCTCGATGGACGGTGCCTCCAAGTTCGTGCGTGGTGATGCGATGGCGGGCATTTTGATTTTGATCATCACCATCGTTGGCGGTTTCATCATCGGCATGGCCCAGCACGGTCTGAGCGCGGGTGATGCAGCCAACAGCTACATCTTGCTGTCCGTCGGTGACGCGCTGGTCGCGCAAATTCCTGCGCTGCTGATTTCCGTAGCCTCCGCCATGGTTATCTCGCGCGTCGGCAAGGATACCAACACAGGCCAGCAGATTGCCGCACAGATGCTGGCTACCCCCCGCGCCTTGGCCATTACCGCAGCAATTTTGATCATGCTGGGCTTGATTCCCAACATGCCGCACACCGTATTCCTGACCATGGGCTCTCTGTTTGCCTGGGGTGCATGGCATATCTACCGCCGCAACCAAAAGCTTGCACAAGCCAAGGCCGGTGGTGGCGCAACCCATGAAGCCCCCATGCCTGGCGCACTGGCTGCGCCCCAGCAAGACAGCGAAGCGACTTGGGACGATTTGCAGCCCGTGGACCTGCTGGGTCTGGAACTGGGCTACCGCCTCATCGCACTGGTGGACAAAAAGCGTCAGGGCGACTTGCTCACCCGCATCAAAGGCGTGCGCCGCAAGTTTGCGCAAGAAGTGGGCTTTTTGCCGCCGGCGGTGCATGTGCGGGACAACCTGGAGCTCAAGCCCAGCGCCTACCGCCTGACCTTGCGCGGCGTGATGGTGGGTGAAGGCGAAGCGTTCCCCGGCATGTACCTGGCGATCAACCCGGGTGGCATCACGACACCGCTGATCGGAACGCCCACCACCGACCCTGCCTTTGGTCTGCCCGCGCACTGGATCGATGAACGCCAGAAGGAAGCGGCACAAATGGCTGGTTTTACCGTCGTTGATTCGGAAACTGTCATGGCGACACATTTGTCACACTTGATGCAAACGCATGCTGCCAAGCTGCTCAGCCGCAACGAGGTCCAACAACTGGTGGATCACGTGGCCAAGTCCGCGCCCAAGTTGATTGAAGAAGTGATTCCGAAGATGGTTCCTATCACCACGTTCCAGAAAGTGCTCCAGCTGCTGCTGGAGGACGCTGTGCACATTCGTGATATTCGCACCATCATCGAAACGCTGGCCGAACATGCCACCTTGACCCAAGACCCCGTAGAGCTGGCGCGCCGTGTGCGCATTGCATTGGCCCCGGCCATCGTGCAGCAAATCTATGGACCTACCCGTGAGCTGAATGTGATCGCGATTGAGCCTGGTCTGGAGCGTTTGCTGCTGCAAGCACTCTCTAACCCTCAGGCCCCTTCGCTGGACCCCGGCGTGGCGGACATGCTGACACAACGTGCGGCCGAAGTAGCCAACAAACAAGAAGAGCTGGGCATGCCCGCCTGTTTGCTGGTGCCGGACGCCATTCGAAACTCTATCGCGCGCCTGGTGCGTCGTGTGGCACCTCGCCTCCAAGTGCTTGCGCACAGTGAGATTCCCGAGACCCACACCATCCGCATCGGCCCTATTCTTAAAGGTGCAAACGCATGAACATCCAACGCTTCATAGCCCCCACTGCCCGTGAGGCCCTGGACAAGGCGCGTGCCACTTTCGGTGAGAACACCCTGATCCTGTCCAACCGACCCACGCCCCAGGGCGTCGAGGTCATGGCCACTGCCGAAGAGGCATTGGACAATTTGGACAAGGGCAGCAAGACCAGCCCCGGTTTGATGGCTGCCATCCAGGCACGAGATGCAGACGAAACCCGTGCTCCCAAGCAGGCGCCCAAGGCACCGCTGCGCATGAACGCTCTGCTGCAACAAGCCAAGCCTGCTGCCAAAGTAAGCCCCCGCCAAAGCGTGGCAGAAGACACCGAGCAGTTGGCCATGAGCACGCTGTCCTTCCAGAACTATGTGCGTGAACGCATGCTGCGCCGCCGTGGCGAAGCCATGAGTGGAGAGATTGCGCAAGAAGAATTGCCCACTTTCGCACGCAAAAACCGCCTTGATGCAGTGCGCGACAGCGCGCCCTTGCCCACAGCGCCTTCGGTGGTCAAACACAATCCGCTGCGTGGCTTTGCGGTCGATCTGCCAACGGAGTCACGCAAGGCTGCCGCTGCAGCTCCGGCACCAGCGCTGATGAACGAGTTGCAGTCGGTCAAAGACCTGATTGAAGAGCGCTTTAACACCCTGACCTGGCTGGGCCAGACGCGCCAAAATCCGCTGCACTCCAATTTGATGCTCAAGATGATTCGTGCGGGCTACTCCCCCGCCTTGTCGCGCGCCATGCTGGAACGTCTGCCCCAAGACAAGGGCGCCGCGGAAGCCATGCAGTGGATGATGCAAGTCTTGGCGCACAACCTGCGTACCGACAGTGCCGAAGCTCCCATCTGGGATAAAGGCGGCGTATTTGCACTGGTAGGCTCCACCGGCGTCGGCAAGACCACTACCGCCGCCAAGCTGGCAGCGCTGTGCGCACAAAAGTACGGCCCCAACAGCGTCGGCCTGGTCACACTGGACACCTACCGCGTAGGCGGCCACGAGCAGCTGCGTACCTATGGACGCATGCTGGGCGTTGTTGCCCACCTGGCACACGACAAAGCAGCGTTGCAAGACCTGCTGGGCTTGCTTTCCGGCAAAAAGATGGTGCTGATTGACACCACCGGCGTATCGCAACGCGATGCCCGCAAGGATGACATTCTGGAAGTGCTGAACCTGCCCGGCATTGAGCGCCTGCTGGTTGCCAACGCTGGTGCGCACGGCGATACGCTGGATGAGGCGCTGTCCGCCTTTAAACGTGATGGCTGCAAGCAGGCCATCCTCTCCAAGGTGGATGAGGCCGTCAAACTGGCTCCCGCCATGGATGCCCTGATTCGCCACCAGATGGTGCTGCGCGGTATTACCAATGGCCAGCGCGTACCCGAAGACTTCGAACGCGCCAACGCCAAGGAGCTGATCGCCGCATCGATGCGTGCGCACACCAAGTCAGCCTTTGACCCCAGTGCGCTGGATATGGATTTTTATTTCACCGAGATGCCCAGCAACTTTGCGGCCCCTGGAGCACTGCATGCTTGAAAGCGCTTGGCACCAAGGCACGGGCCTGCACTGGCAGGGCACACAGTCGCCCTTGCGCGTGCTGCCCGTCGTGCCGTCTGGTGACAACGCCGATGGCACAGCGCTGTGGATGGCTTGCGCGCACCTGCAGCAGCAAGGCTACCCCGTGGTCGTGCTGGATGGCACAGAGCAAGAAACCACCGCCAATCCAGGCCTGCAAGACTTGCTGCAGCCGCGCACGGGTTATACGCATACGGCATTGCCCGCCGACATCGCGAACCCGCTCAGCGTGGCCACGCTGCCCGCAGCGCGTGGCATGGTGCAATTGCTGCACAAAGCCTCGCAAACCGGCGAGCGCCCTGTCGATCTGCTGCACCGCCATGTGCGCAACCACGCTCTGGTCGTGCTGTGGGGCCCTGCACCTTTGCTGGCACCCATGCTGCATGGCTGCACGCAGGCAGCGGTGCAACTGGTCTCGGCCCAAAGCCGCAGTGTGGTGAGCAACTACCGCGCGCTCAAGCAAATGTTCATGGACTGCGGTGTCATGCCGCGCCTGGTGGCCCTGCGCCCGCACAACTACGGCTTGGATTCGGTGCTCAGGTCGGTTTCACAGTGCGCCATGCACCATTTGCATACCGAGCCACTGTGCGAACAGTTTGACCCCCTTCAGCCCCGACAGCTACAGCGCTGGGCACTACAATGTTTAGAGCACGCTGAAACTGTGCTACCCCCGCATGAGGCTGCTGCCTCTGCAAATTCGTCCGCAGTGTGGAGCCATTGAGTTGATGTACACCGCCTTTGGTCAGTTGGATCGCGATGCGCTCATACGCCAGCATGCCCCGCTGGTGCGCCGGATTGCCCAACACATGATCGCCAAACTGCCCCCCAATGTGGCGCTGGATGACCTCATCCAGGTAGGCATGATTGGTCTGGCAGATGCGCTTTCCCGCTATGAAGCCAGCCAGGGCGTGCAGTTTGATACCTTTGCCAGCCAGCGTATTCGTGGGGCGATGCTCGATGAATTGCGTGAAAACGACTGGATGAGCCGCAGCTCGCGCAAAGGCCAAAAAGACATTGAGCAAGCCATTCGGCGCCTGGAGCAGACGCTGGGCAGAGCGCCCAAGGAGTCAGAAATTGCCGAGTCCATGGAGCTGTCGCTGGAGGAATACCAGTCACTGCTCTCCAAGGTCAAAGGCACGCAACTGGTGTACCTGGAAGATATTTCGTCCGGGGACGATGACAACCACAGCTTTCTTGACCGCCATGTCGCCGATGCCAGCGCTGACCCGTTTTCCATGCTGCGCGATCACCGCCTGCGTGAAGCACTGGTCGCTGCCATTGAAAATCTGCCGGAACGCGAAAAGTACGTCATGGGCATGTACTACGAGCACGACATGAACCTCAAAGAGATTGCTGCGGTCTTGGAAGTCACCGAATCGCGGGTGTGCCAGCTTCACAGCCAGGCCATTGCCCGCTTGCGCACCAAAATGCGTGCCCACTGATCCACTGATAGCCAACGCCGCGCTGAGGATTGCAAGGTGCCTGAGGGCACTTTTTTATTTTTATAGCAGCAGCCCCTGCATTTAAAAAGGCTTCAGATAGTTTTCTATCTGAAGCCTTTTATTCATAGCGGCGAGGCGCTACAAATTTTAATCAAGCCCTTAACCACTGATGTGGTACATGCGCGCCACAGAGGCAGAACTGCCTGGCAACTTGCTGCCGCCATACGTATGGGCGCTTGCTTGCTCCGGCATGAGTGCCGCCAGTTGCTGGGCCGTGATGGCCGAAACTTTGCTGATATAGCCCCGCATTTGCGACAAGCGATCTGACATGCTTTGCATGCGCTGCACGTTGTCTGGCGTGAACTGTTGGGATCCGAAGCGAGGTGCCAGTCCCGCAAAAGCCTCCATGCCATCGCGCAACTGGCGAATGGCTTGCTCGGTGGACTCGGGGTTATTTTCTGCAATCAAGGCCTGAACGAGATCGATCATGCCGTCAATTTGTTCCAAAGCTTCACTAAGTTGCATGATGGTCGCGGTATTTGAGCGGGTAAAAACGGAGTTCGGGCGCTAGTGCCAGTCAAACCAAGGTCGAAAGCTTGACTGGCGCTCAGCGCCCGAGAGGGTATTAGTAAGCGGTGGTGAGCAGCTCGGCTGCATCAAACAGCATCTTGTCGGCAACCGCGCTGGCGTTCACCGAAAAAGTGCCGTTGGCAATGGCCGCGCGCATGGCGTTGACCTTGGCCATATCCATGTCTGCTGAGGCTTTCGCGTTTTGATCCAGGGAGCGCACGGAGTTAGAGACAGTCACGGGGACGCCTGCCGCATTCGTGCGGCTTTGTTGCACAGCTTCGCCCGCCGTCCCATTTTTGGTCTGGTGCGCTTGCTGTGTCGAGTTCTGCTGCAACTTGGCTGCCAGCATTTCAACGTTTGTGTTCTGTCCGACCTTCATTTGTATTCTCCAGTTCGCCCGCTCAAAGGCTTCGTACTGTTGCTATCGGCGCTCCGTCCGAGAACTTGAGTATTTTCTTGTAAAAACTCTTGTATCACTGTGCAACCACCACTTCCCCTTGGGAATTGACAGTGCCTGTGACGGTGCGCCCATTGTCCATGCGCACCCGTACATTTTGTCCGGCCCCCGCACCTTCCAAAGCTTTGCCCGAAGAAGTGATGGTAAAGCCACCCCCTCCTCCCAGCAGCTTGACGACTGCGCCAGGTTTGAACAGTTGCGGAGCTTTCACCATGGTCTGGCGCAGTGTCATGCCCGCAGTCAAATTTCTGGCAGCCGTTTGTCCCACCCAATCATCGGGCAGTGCAATGACGGTATGCGGCGATTCCGCCCAATCTACTTCCGACTGCATCGCGCTGTCGTGGGTCAACGCCTCGCCCATACTGACATTGCTGGTCAGCACCCATGCCGGCCCATAGGCCTTGACGGTGACGGGCAAAAACACATTCCAGGGTTTCTCGCCCTGAACACAGCGCATGCCAATGCGAGTGCGGCCCCACAGCTTGCTCCCGCTGGGCAGATAAGGCTCCACCTTTTGACAGGGGGCCAAGTTTAGACGGGCGTCCAGCTTGCCGACTTGCACTTCCATACGCAGCGGCATGCTTTGCGTTTCACTTTGCGAAAGCGCACCTTGCAGCCACTGGTTGCTGATGTCTGACAAGTCTTGCGTTTGCGCCCCTGCGCTGGAAACGCTACATACAACCGCCCAAGCTAGCGCGGTACGGACTGAGCCCGACGTCCAGCGTGTGAGCGAAGCAGCGGCGTAGGCAGGAAGGCGAAGGAACATGGCTGCACTTTAGAGTGACCGCCACTTTTCTAAACGCGAAAGTACAGGCGCAACCAGCCTTTCTTCGCGCTTTTGCAAAAACGCTGGGTTTTCATAATCGCTGCACGTCCCAACACCTGTCGACCGTGGGTGTTTTATGACGCTGTCGTATCTAGGTTTTCACATCACGCAAGGACTCTCATGCTTAACAAAATGACCGGACGTTTGGATTTCCACAGCGACGCCCTGCTATTGCGTGCAGAGCGCCAGCGTGTGATTTCCAGCAATATCGCCAACGCAGACACCCCAGGTTACGTGGCCCGTGATTTCAACTTCGCCAAGACGCTCAAAGCAGCCACCGAAGGTGAAAGCACGATCCAGCAAACCCTGCAAGCGGCCAGCACCACCCACAGCAATCACATGCCATTGCCCACCGCCAGCTTTGGCAAGGATGGCAAGGGCCCGCTGGGCTACGCCTTGGCTTCACAGCCCAGTCTGGATAACAACACCGTGGATTTGGACCGCGAACGTGCCAACTTTGTCGACAACGCCGTGCGCTATGAAGCCACGCTGCGTTTCCTCAACGGCACCTCCAAGACCATGCTCAGCGCCATTACTGGTCAGTAAGTCGCACTCGCACTGACACAAGGAAGCAATCACCATGTCCATGTTCTCCATCTTCAGCGTATCGGGCAGCGCCATCAGCGCCCAATCGCAGCGCCTGAACGTTGTGGCCTCTAATCTGGCCAACGTTGACGCTGTCGCCGGCCCGGATGGCGATGCTTACAAAGCCCGCCAAGTGGTTTTCCAAACCGCGCCCATGGGCCCCGAGGGTGCAGCGGGTGTCAAGGTCAAGGACATCACCGAAGACAACACACCAGGCCGCCGCGTCCACAACCCCGAGCATCCGCTGGCCGACGAACAGGGCTATGTGACCCACTCCAACGTCAATGCCGTCGATGAGATGGTCAACATGATTTCGGCTTCCCGTTCGTACCAGAACAATGTGGAAGTAATGAACACCGCCAAATCGCTGTTGCTCAAAACGCTGCAGCTGGGCCAATAAATAAAGCAAGAAAGTAGGCGCACATGATTTCCGGCGTTTCCACAACCACCAACAACACCGCAGCCAACTCCAGCAACGCCACTACGGCAGCGGATATGCAGAACCAGTTTCTGACGCTCTTGGTCGCTCAACTGCAAAACCAAGATCCGATGAGCCCCATGGACAACGCGCAGATGACCTCGCAAATGGCGCAGATCAGCACCGTGACGGGCATTGAAAAGCTCAATGACACCGTGAACAGCGTGACCGGTCAGTTCTCCATGATGCAGATAATGCAAGGCACCAACATGATTGGCAGAACCGTGATGACCGAGGGCAACGCCCTGGCCTCCATAGGCGAAAACAAGTTCACCGCTGGTTTTGAGCTAGCCAGCTCTGCCGCTAACGCCACGGTGGAAATCACCACCGCTGCCGGCGAGTTGGTCGACAAACTCGATCTGGGCAGCGCCGATGCGGGTCGCAATTACTTCTCGTGGGATAGCTCGGGCTATAGCGGAGACGCTTCACAACTGCGCTTTAACGTCCGCGCTTCCAATGGCGACAGCACAGTGACCGCCACGTCGTTGACACCGCAATCTGTGGTGGCGGCAAGCACCCAAAACGGTGGACTCATGCTTGAACTCAGTGATGGCAGAACCCTGCCTTATTCCAGCGTCAAAGCCATCTACTAAGCCACGCTACATCGACCAAAGAGGAACACACCATGGGATTCCATCACGCGTTATCCGGCCTCAATGCCGCCAGCAAAAACTTGGACGTCATTGGCCACAATATTGCCAACTCGGGCACCACTGCCTTCAAATCCTCGCGCGCAGAATTCTCGGAAGCGGTAGCCAGCGCCCTGGGTTCCAGCAGCGGACAGTCTTACGGCATCGGTGTCACCACAGCGGCCATTACCCAGCAGTTCAAGCAAGGCAACTTAAAACCTACGGGTAACAACCTCGATGTTGCAATCAACGGCAATGGTTTTTTTGTTGTGAAGCAATTGGATGGCACGGACGCCTATACCCGTGCCGGCAGCTTCCGCGTAGACCAGGACGGCTATTTGCGCACCGTACATGGTGACCAGATCATGGGCAAGACGTTGGATCCGGAAACTGGTAAGCCCCTTGCTATCGCCAATCAAGACAACGATTTAGTGGCCATGCAATTTGTGACGGGCAAATTGCTTCCTGCCAAACAGACGACGGAAGTCGATGTCCGCTTGAATCTGGACGCGCGCGCTCCCAATGCAGCGGGGGACCCTACGGCCACACCGCCGATCGACGCCACACCTCGCGCCACCTATGGCACCTCGTTGAATGTGCATGACCAGCAAGGCGCATCCACTCCCGTTCACCTGTACTTTGAAAAGGGTGCAGCAAACCAGTGGAATGTTTTTGGCGGATTGGATGACATGAACGCCAAGCCTCCTATCATCAATCCTTCTTCGGGTTTTATTCAGATGGATGCCATCGGAAAGCCTCGTGGTATTGCGAAAGCCACGGAATTTGATGCGACAGGAAAATTCCCAACCAAACTCACCTACACATTCAATGCCGATGATGGCAGCGTTAAAACCGCAGACATTGATCGCACTTGGACTTTCACCACTGATCCAGCAGATCCTACTGTGATGACGGGCGCGAGCTATGTAGACAGCTTTGGGGGCACTCCTTTGACATCGGCCAACTTCGCAGCATTTGAAGCGAGCGCTACAGCTTCCACCGATGCGTCCATTGTGGATTTCAAGCTGTCCATGAAGATTGACAGTTCCAAGGCCAACCCCAATGCGCCCGAGCCGTTCGACGTGGCAATTGACCTCAACGAGGTCACGCAATATGGCGTGAGCTTCTCCGTCAGCAAGCTGTTTCAAGACGGCTACCAAGCGGGTCACTTGAACAGCATCAACATTAGCGAAGACGGCTCCATCATTGCCCAGTACGACAACGGCGTAAAGCAAGCTGAAGCGCGTCTCATGCTGGCCACTTTCCGCAACGTCCAGGGCCTGGCCTCCATCGGTGGTGACAAGTGGGCGGAAACCAAAGAGTCAGGCCTCGCAAACAAAGACTTTGCCAAAACCAGTATTTTTGGCTCTTTGCATGCCAATACGCTGGAAGAGTCCAACGTGGACTTGACGGCAGAACTGGTGGACATGATGACCGCGCAGCGTGCCTACCAAGCCAGTGCACAGGCCATCAAAACACAAGATCAGGTGTTCTCCACCTTGGTTAACCTGCGCTAAGCGCAACCGAACCCGCGCATTGAGGAGTTAGTTTATGGACCGCATCATCTACACCACCATGACCGGCGCCAATGCCGCTGCTCAACGGCAGGCGGTGCTGTCGAACAACTTGGCCAACGTCTCAACCACGGGTTTCCGTGCCGAGCTGAGCACCTTCCGTTCGGTGCCTCTGGAGGGCCAGGGCTCCAGCACGCGGGTGTTTGGGCTGGATGCCACATCGGGGCACCTCGACCAGCCCGGCCCCGCCATCACCACCGGCAAAAGCACGGATTTGATGGCCCGTGGCAATGGCTGGTTTTCCGTGCAAGGGCTCGATGGCTTGGAGGCTTATACCCGCAATGGTGCGCTGGAAGTCAACGCGGAAGGCCAGCTGGTCACCGCCAATGGCTTGCCCGTGCTCACCGATGGTGGTGCGCCCGTGGATGTGCCGCAGAACGCCAGAGTCAGCTTTGGCAGCGATGGCACCGTGGTGGCCACATTGGATGGGCAGGACCCCCTCAATATTGGCCGCCTCAAGATGGTGACGCCCAATATGGAGCAAACCCTGCAGCGCGGTGATGATGGCCTGTTCCGCTCTGCCCAGGGTGATTTGCCTGCTGACGCCAACGCCACCATGGTGGCCGGTGCGCTGGAGGGCTCGAACGTGAACGCGGTGGAAGCCATGGTCGGCATGATCGCCGCCTCGCGCCAGTTTGAGCAGCAGATGAAGCTGCTCACCACGGCCGAAACCAATGACAAAACTGCCAGCCAGCTGCTGAGCATGAACGGCTAAGGCCGTCCCTCCAAGAATACGCAAGGAAACCTCGCCATGATGAATTCACTGTGGATTGCCAAGACCGGCATGTCTGCCCAGCAGACAAAAATGGACGTCGTCTCGCACAACTTGTCCAACGTCTCCACGACGGGCTACAAGCGCCAGAATGCGGTGTTTGAAGACTTGATGTACCAGAACCTGCGCCAGGTTGGCTCACAGGCCGACGAGCAGAACATTCTGCCCACCGGCATGCATGTGGGTCTGGGTGTGCGCACGGTGGCCACTACGCGCAACTTCCAGCAAGGCACGCCCACCGAGTCCGGCAAAGACATGGACGTCGCGATCAATGGCGATGGCTTTTTCCAGGTGCAGATGCCCGATGGCACGACGGCCTATACCCGTGACGGCACCTTCTCCAAAGATGCCAACGGCCAGCTGGTGACTCCAGGCGGCTACCCCTTGCTGGACGGCATCACCGTGCCTGCCGATGCCACCAAGCTCAGCATCAGCAAAAGTGGTGCAGTGTCCGTGACAGTGGCGGGCAACCCCGCACCGCAACAAATCGGCCAGTTCAATACGGCATCGTTCATCAACCCCGCCGGCCTGGAGCCTGTGGGTGAAAATCTGTACCGCGAAAGCGCTGCCTCCGGCGCGCCGCAGACCGGCACACCGGGCACCAACAATCTGGGCTCGGTCATGCAGGGTTTTCTGGAGTCTTCCAACGTGAACGTGGTGGAAGAGCTGGTCAACATGATCCAGACCCAGCGCGCCTACGAAATGAACTCCAAGGCGATTTCCACCAGCGACCAGATGCTGGCCAAGTTGTCGCAGCTGTAAGCGACCATCAATATTAAGAGCGCCTGGCCGTCTTAGAACAAGGCTTTCAGATAGAAAACTATTTGAAAGCCTTTATTCATAACGGCTAGCAGCTTCTGTCTTTGCATTTCCTCGGAGCGTTTATGTCCGCCTCAATCTCACCTGCCCAAGTCATCGTCTGTGCGCAGCGCGCGGCTCGCCTTGCTGCGTGGGGCGCCGCCAGCTTGGTCGTGAGTGGCTGCGCCTTCAACGATCCACCGCCTGTCGATCTGCACAGCCAGACGCAGCCCCTGCCCACCACCGCCATTGCCGTTCCCCAGCAGCAGGCGCAGAACACGGGCGGGCTGTTTCAGGCCAACCGCTATCGCCCGCCGTTTGAAAGCCGCCGTGCGCGCCTGGTCGGCGATATGGTGACGATTGTGATTGCCGAGAAAGTCACCGCCAGTCAACAGTCGTCTTCCACGGTCAATCGCGACAGCTCCATTGGCACGCGCATTACCGCGCTGCCATTCCTGACGGGGGGTGCTTTGGGCACCGCCCAAAAGCTGGGCATTGACGCTGGCAGCAATGCCGACTTTGCAGGTGGCGGTGGTACGACCAGCGCCAATACCTTTACCGGGTCCATCACCGCTACGGTGGTGGAAGTGCTGCCCAACGGCCATCTGGTGGTGACGGGTGAAAAGCAGATCGGCGTCAACCAGAACGTCGATGTGCTGCGCTTTACCGGCACCGTAGACCCCTACCAGCTGCAGCCCAACAGCGTTATCAGCTCGACCCAAGTGGCCAATGTGCGTGTGGAATCGCGTGGCCGTGGGCAACAAGATTCAGCGCAGGCAATTGGCTGGTTGACGCGCTTCTTTTTGAGCTTTATCCCTTTCTAAAGCTCTCCAGAATTGGGCAGTATGAAAGTACTGTCCACGCTCCCCACATTCCGCAGCGCACGCCTGGCCCTGACGTTGCTGGCCATCAGCGGCGGCATGCTGGCCTCTCCCGCCCACGCCTTGCGCATCAAGGAAGTGGCCTCGGTGCAGGGCGTACGGTCTAACCAGTTAACCGGGTATGGCCTGGTAGTCGGCCTCGACGGCACGGGCGACCAGACCACCCAGATGCCCTACACCACGCAGACGCTGTCCAACTATCTGCAGCAAATGGGCATCACATTGCCCGCCACGGCCAACACCAACAACCTGCAGCTCAAAAACGTGGCCGCCGTGATCGTGACCGCAGAGCTGCCAGCGTTTGCCACGCCGGGCCAGCACATTGACATCAATGTCTCGTCCATGGGCAACGCCAAATCGCTGCGCGGCGGCACGCTGATTACCACGCCACTGCGCGGGGCTGACGGTGAAATTTATGCACTGGCACAAGGCAATTTAGTCATCGGCGGCGCTGGAGCCTCGCAAGGTGGCTCCAAGGTGCAAATCAACCATTTGAGCGCGGGCCGCATCCCGCAAGGCGCGCAAGTCGAGCGTGCAGTGCCGACACCCATCAATGAGGGTGACACCATCAAGCTGGGCTTGAACACCACCGATTTCCAGACCGCCAGCCAGGTGGTGAATGCCATCAACAGTCGCCACGGCATGGGCACCGCCATGGCGCTCGATGGCCGCACAGTGGAAGTGCGCGCGCCCATGCACTCCGGTGCCCGCGTGGGCTTTATTGCCGACATTCAAGAGCTGAACCTGCCCACCAACAGGCCCTCGGCCAAGGTGGTCATCAACGCCCGCACGGGCTCCATCGTGATGAACCAAGCCGTCACCCTGGGCCCTTGCGCCATTGCCCACGGCAATCTGGCCATCACCATTGACTCCACCCCCGTCATCAGCCAGCCCGGCGCGTTCTCGCAAGGGCAGACCGTGGTGGCCGAGAAGACCAATATCAACGTCACTCAGGAACCGGGCCAGATCATTCGCGTGCCTGCATCGCCACAGCTCACCGACGTGGTGCGCTCGCTCAACGCGCTGGGTGCCACACCGCAAGATCTGCTGGCCATCCTGCAGGCCATCAAGGCGGCAGGTGCGCTCAATGCAGAGCTGGAGGTCATATGAGCATCTCAATGAATGCCAGCAATGCGCTGGCCACCGACATCAACTCGCTCAATGGGCTGAAAAATCAGGCCAACGCCAACAATCCGCAGGCCGCCCGTGAGGCGGCCAAGCAGTTGGAGTCCTTGTTCATGCATGAGATGATCAAGAGCATGCGCCAGGCCACCATGAAAAGTGGTCTGATGGAGAACGAGAGCTCCAAACTGGCCGACTCCATGATGGACCAGCAATTGTCGGTGTCCATGTCCGGCCTGCCCGGTGGACTGGCGGACGCCATCACGGCACAGATTGCCCGGTCGATGGGCATTGATCCCGCAGAAGCAGGTATCAATGCATCCGCCGCCGTGGGCGGCATGGAGCGCAGCTTCAGCATCCCCTCCACCGTCAGTTTTGCAGGCCGCAGCGCACGCTATCCTGGCTTGTCAGGTACTTCCCCATTGGGCGGCAACACCGCCTTTCTGGACGCTTATGCGCCCTCGCCCAAGGGCCGTGACAACTTTGTCCAGTCCCATGACGCCGCTGCCCAGCGCGTGGCCCGCGAAAGCGGCATTCCTGCCAGCTACATGCTCGGTCAGGCCGGTCATGAAACAGGGTGGGGCAAAAGCGAAATTCGAGGTGACAACGGCAGCAACTCCTTCAACCTGTTTGGTATCAAGGCCACAGGCGGCTGGACTGGCAAGGTCGCTGAAATCACCACCACTGAATACATCGACGGTATTCCCCGCAAGGTCAAGGCCAAGTTCCGCGCTTACGACTCCTACGAAGACTCGTTTCGCGATTACGCGCGCCTGATTACCGAAAACCCGCGCTACGCCAAAGCTATGCAAAGCACTGGCAGCGCATCCGCCTATGCAACAGCCCTGCAAAAAGCAGGCTATGCAACTGACCCTCTCTACGCCAACAAATTGTCCCGCGCTATCCAAAGCGCGCAATCGGTGCAGCAAGGCAATCAAGGTTAAAGCTTTAGAAAGACACATCCATGAGCTTAATGAATGTCGGCGTCTCCGCACTGACGGCCAACCAACAAGCGCTGACCGTCACGGGTCACAATATTGCCAACGTCAATACCGTTGGCTACTCGCGCCAAACCGTAGGCATGAGTGCCCAAGAGGGGCAGCAAGCAGGCAGTGGCTATGTGGGCCGCGGTGTGCAAATCAGCACCGTCCTGCGCCAGTACGACGAACTGCTGGGCAAGCAGTCCAACGCAGCCACCGCGGCCAGCAAGGCCGATGGTGCACGCTACCAGTTGCTCAGCCAAATGCAGAATGTCTTTACAGGCGGTGACAGTGGGCTGGGTGCGGGCATTAACAGCATGATGAACGCATTCGCCGACGTGCAAGCTGCCCCCATGGATGCCACAGCCCGCAACGTGGTGCTGACCCGCATGAGCGAGATGGCAGCCCGTTTCCGCGCAGCATCCGCAACGCTGGAGGAGCTGGACTACTCCGCCAAGCAACAGATCACCAACGGCACGGCCGTGGTCAACAGTTTGGCCCAGCAAGTCGCCAACCTGAATTTGCAGATCAGCCAGGCGCTGGCGGTAGGCCACACACCCAATGACCTGCTGGACGCACGCGACAACGCGGTGCGCGAGATCAACCAGTATGTGCAGACGACCCACGTCAAGACCTCCGACGGCAAACTGAATCTGTTTGTCGGCGGCAGCCAGGCCTTGGTGATGGGCACGGATGTGGGTCAGCTTCAGGTCAAAGAGACGACGGAATATCCGGGCAGTCAAAAACTGTCGCTGTACTTTAGCCAGCCCCATGGTGACTTGGTCGAGCTGAGCGCCAGCATGGTGGGTGGCGGTGAAATTGCCGGTTTACTCAAGTTCAACAACGAAGATTTGTCGCTGGGCAAAAATTCGCTGGGTCGCTTGGCCATGGCGATGGGTGCCGCGCTGAACGAACAAAACAGCTTGGGCCTGACATTGCAAGGCAACCCCGGCACGGCGCTGTTCGCGTTCAGCCAATCTACGCCTGGCTACAGCAATATCCCTGGCTTCCAATTGGAGCCGCCATCGGCCACGGTGTCGCTGGACAGCGCCAAAGATGCGAAATTGCTGGTGGCTTCGGACTACCGCATCGTGTTTGATGACACATTGGGCTCGAGCAAGCTGGTGCGCCTGTCAGATGGCGTCACGCGCAACCTGGCAGACCTTGCCATTGACCCCGCTACAGGCGGCTACAAAGCTGATGGCTTAGTCTTCACGCTGGACAGCAGCGCGGTAGGTCGAAAGTCGCAAAGCATCTTGTTTCAGCCTTACAACAAGGCCTCCCATGAACTGCAAGCCGTCATTCACAACCCGGATGATCTGGCCGTTGCCAGCATGGTTTCAGCCAACATCAACAGCGGCAACAAAGGCACGCTGCAACTGAGTCAATTGGCTGTGCAAGCCCCTGTGGCACCACAGACGAGCCCGAACATTCCGGCTGCAGGCGAACCCATTGCGCTGCGTTTTAATGCTGACGGTACGGTCTCCTACGCAACTTTCGATGCAGCCAGCAATGACTACGACTGGGCCACTGCTGAGCCGGTACGCAACCCTCTCACGAATGCCATCGTTCAATACCAGTCCGGTCAAGCAATGACGGTCAACGGCTGGAGCATCACCCTTACTGGCACGCCGTCTGAAAACGATACCGTGACCGTGAACAACGCCAAGGACCTGGGCGACGGCTACAAGCTCAATGCAGGCAATGCAGCAGCATTTCTGGACCTGCGCGACAAGGCGGTCTTTGACAACGGCACCACCTTGAGTGATGGCTTTTCTTCCGTCATGGCCACCGTAGGTTCGCGCGCCCAAAGTGCGCGATATGCGGCGGAATTGTCCGCCTCGGTGGCGGCCAATCTGGACGCGGATCGCACCTCCATATCGGGCGTGAACCTGGACGAAGAAGCTGCGCGCTTGCTGCAATTTCAGCAAGCGTACCAAGCCTCGGCCAAGATTATTCAAACCGCCCAGACCCTTTTTGAGACGGTGCTAAGCGCCGTAGGCCGCTAAGGCTTTAGGAGATCGCTATGAGCTTGACACGCATCGGTACGGCGCACATGTATGACCGCACCATTAACAACATCGGCAAACAACAGTCTCAGCTGACCAGCCAGATGGAGCATGCATCCGCAGGCAAGCGCGTGCTGCGTGCCAGCGATGACCCCGTTGCTGCCGCGCAGGCCGAGCGCGCCCGCACCCGCCAAAGCCGCATTGAGACCGACCAGCGCACGCTGGACGCGCAAACGGCCACCATCAAGTACGGCGAGTCCACGCTGGGTGAAATCAACGGCGCGATGCAAGAATTCCGCTCGCTCATCGTCAACGCGGGTAATGGTGCATACAACCAGACGCAACGCGACACCTTGGTAGAGCAGCTGCAAAACCTGCGCAGTCAGATACTGACGTACAGCAATCGCCAGGACAGCAACGGCCTGCCGCTGTTCCGGGGTCTGGATGCCAACTCCAGCCATGTGTTTCCCAATGGAACGCAGAGCATGCAGTCTGGCCAGACGAACCCAGGCGAATACACCATCACCAATTCGCTCGATGGTGCTTTGGCATTCTTTAGCGGCAAAACCGGCAATGGCGTTTTGGCGGTCGATGTGGGCGCTACCAACCAAGGTCTGGCATGGGCCGATGTCGGCACCATCCGCGACCCCGCGACTGCCATTGCCCTGACCACCCCCATCGATATTACCTTCCGTGATGGCGCTTCGGGTGGCATGGAATACAGCGTGGACGGCACCAACTGGGCTGCGTACAAGTCAGGCGACACCATTGCGGTGGCTGGCATGGATTTGGTAATTACGGGTGCGCCCAAAGCTGGCGATACCTTCACCGTTAAAAGCAGTGAACGCCAGTCGATCTTTGAAGTGCTGGACAGCGCGATCAAGACCGTCAAAGACAATGTCAAGCCCGATGGTTCCACTGTCTACGGTGGACTGGCGCACGGGCTGGCCAAGTCTCTGGCGGAAATTGATACGCAACTCAACCGCGTCTCCACCGTGCGTGGCTTTGCGGGTGACTTGCTCAATCAGGCCGAGCGCATGGGCTCCACGCTGCTGGAACGCAACGAGCAGATGGAAAGCCAGCGCTCTGCTGCTGAAGACATCGACATGGTGGCCGCGCTGTCGCAGCTGAAGACGCAGGAAACCGCCATCTCAGCCGCGTTGCAGTCGTATGCTTCCATCCAGAAGCTGTCCCTGTTCAACTACATCAACTAAAACCGCAGTCTTTGACTGCATAGGCGCATAAGGTGCAATTTGTTCTGAACGCTCTGGCGTTGGGCTATCGCCCGCTGTGGAATGCCGAACGTAACTTGGCAGGCGTGCAGCTGTTTTTGCACGATGAAGCTGACACGCTGGTCGATAGCGCCCATTTGCTGCGCATCTTGCAGGAGATGTGGGCCCCGACCTCGCCGTTGCTATTGCTCTCGCCGCACTCGCAGCGCTTGCTGCAAAGCTTGCTGGAACACATCACACCCAGCCCCGCCTGGGCGCTGGAAATCCGTGCCGACTGGCTGGCGCAGGATGTGGTGCTGCAATCGCACGTTGCTGTTGCCGCACAGCGCGGTGTGCGCATGGTCTGGCGTGGCAGCATGGCCCTGCTGCCCAATGCACAACAGGCGAACAATTTTGTCTGCAGCCTGCTGCATCTGGAACCGCAAGATGCTTTTGCATTGATGCAAATTCCTTCAGACCAGCCCGTGCCCCAGCGCTTGATGCTGCTGGAGCACCAGATGTACGAACAGATTCACAGCCAGCCTCTGGTGCGCCGTTGCCTGGAGCAATACCACGCCAGCGCGGTGGCAGGCTGGCCGGTGGAAGATGTGCTGCACCGCATGCGCGGCTCGCGCGTGCTGCATCCCTCGCACGCGCATGTATTGCGCTTGATGAAGGCCGTGGATGCTGACCAGTCGCTGGACACGTTTGAAGAAATTCTGAGCGAAGATTCGCTGCTGGCCTACCGCTTCATGCTGTACGCCAACTCCGCCGCACTGGGCGCACGCAACCCGATCAACTCCCTGCGCCGCGCGCTGGTCATGCTGGGCTACGGCACCATGCAGTCGTGGCTGGCCACGCAACTGGGGCATGCCAGCCATGAAAAAGACCTGCACCCAATTCGCCTGGCGGCCGTCATGCGGGCGCAACTGACTTCGTACTTGCTTGATGCCGGTGTGAGCCAGGAACTGCGCAGCGAGGTGTACCTGTGCGGCCTGTTCTCGCACCTGGACGAGGTGCTTGACGAGCCGCTGGAAACCACGCTGACTCGCCTGCCCCTGTCCGAGCGCATTGCCGATGCCGCCGTGCGCGGCGAAGGCCCTTATGCGCCCAGCCTGCAGCTGGCGCAGGCCATGGAGCGTGAAGACGGCGGCAGCACCATCCGCACGCTGTGTGCCGAATACGATATCTCGCTGGAACACGTCAACCGCTCTTTGCTGCGCCTGGCCTGTGATTGGCCTAGTCAGCGGCCTAGCTGGTAAGCAGCGCCAGCAGCGCTATCAAAAACAGGAGCTATGTGCCCTGACATTTAAACGATTTCAACAACAAAACACCTTGAAACCGAAGCAATGCCAGGGCGCACTGCTTCGGTTTTTTACTTTTGCTGTCCCGACCGGTACAAACATGGCTGTTCGAAGGCGGAATCTGTCTCTACAGTCAAGCGCTTTGCCGCAGCTGTAGCGTCTATGCCTGTCCAAGAATTCACCGCCCTGCTCGTGCTGATGACCGCCATGAGCTTTTCCCCCGGCCCCAACACCACCTTGTCCACCGCACTGGCCGCCAACCACGGCTTGCGGCGCAGCATGGGGTTTGTGCTGGCCGTTCCCGTGGGCTGGTGCGTGCTGCTGCTGTTGTGCGCAGCGGGCTTGGGGGCTTTGATCACCAGCATCCCAGCCCTACGCTGGGGTGTGAAAGGCGTGGGCATTGCCTATTTGGTGTGGCTGGCCTTCAAACTTGGCGCCAGCGGCAAACTGGCACAAGCCCGACCCGAGCAGTTGCAGGTGGGGTTCTGGCAAGGCGTTTTGCTGCAATTCGTCAACATCAAGGCATGGCTTTTGGCGTTGACCATCGTCGCAGGCTGGGTGGCAGGTCAACCGGACTGGCTGCTGCGCATGGCTGTCGTGCTGCCGGTCATGATGTTCTACGCGTTCACCAGCAATTTACTCTATGCCTTTGTGGGAGCGGCTTTGCGCCAGTGGCTGGCCCAAGGGCAGCGGCTTTTGTGGTTTAACCGTGGCATGGCCGCTTTGCTCTTGGCGACAGCGGCTTGGATGCTGTCTGCCTGATGGCACAGTTTTTTTAAAACCCTGATCTGAAAGCATGGCTGCATGGCTCCACAATAGACAACACTGGCATGTGGCCGCCTACCTGCAGCCGCACGCCGATTGCCAAACTGGCCCCGGCGATCTCCGTGTTTACGGGGCTTTATGGCCATGCTGCACAACGGTATGCTCTTTGCAACAAGCTTTTGCCAGCACGCGCACAGTGCGCGCGCTGCTTATTGAGATTGAGTAGTTATGACGAATTGGACCCTGGCTGCCCGCACAGCCAAAATGAACTCATCCGCGATCCGCGAGATCCTGAAGCTGACCGACCGCCCCGGCATCATCAGCATGGCCGGTGGCCTGCCCGCGCCAGCCAGCTTCCCGATCTCCGCTTTCACGCAAGCCTGCAACACGGTCATGGAACGCGACGGCGCCGCCGCATTGCAATACAGCACCACCGAAGGCTTTCCTGCACTGCGCCAAGCGATTGCAGATTTTCTGCCTTGGGATGTGAACCCTGACCAAATCCTGATCACGACCGGCAGCCAGCAAGCGCTGGACTTGATCGGCAAGATCTTCCTGGACAAGGGCAGCCGCATCCTGGTGGAAAAGCCCACCTACCTGGGCGCGCTGCAGGCCTTCACCCCTATGGAACCTGTGGCCGTGGGCGTGAACAGCGACAGCGAAGGCATGCTGATTGATGACTTTGCCGCCAAAGTGGGCTCAGGCGACGACAAGGCCCGCGTGGCCTATGTGCTGCCCAACTTCCAGAACCCCACCGGCCGCACCATGAGCGAGGCCCGCCGCCAAGCCTTGGTGGAAAAGGCCAAGGAACTGGACATTCCACTGGTGGAAGACAACCCCTACGGTGACCTCTGGTACGAAGGCGAGCCCCCCTTGCCATTGGCAGCGCGCAACCCCGAGGGCGTGATCTACATGGGCTCGTTCTCCAAGGTGCTGGCCCCCGGCCTGCGTGTGGGCTTCATCGTGGCGCCCAAGTCCGTCTACGGCAAACTGACGCAAGCCAAGCAGGCCGCTGATTTGCACAGCCCCAGCTTTAACCAGCGCGTGGTCGCTGAGGTGATGAAAGACGGCTTCTTGGAAAGCCACATCCCCACCATCCGCGCCATGTACAAGGTGCAGCGCGACGTGATGCTGGTGGCGCTGGAGCGCGAGATGGAAGGCCTGGGCGTGACCTGGACGCGTCCTGTGGGCGGCATGTTCCTGTGGGTGACCCTGCCCAAGGGCATGGATGCGCAAGTGCTGCTGGGCCACGCGGTCGAGCGCGGCATGGCCTTTGTGCCCGGCGCACCGTTCTACGCCGATGAGGCCGAAACCAACACGCTGCGCCTGTCGTACGTGACGGTATCGCCCGAGCAAATCCACCAAGGCATTGCCGCTTTGGGCGCGGCCATTCGCGCCTTGCAAGCCCAGTAATCTGACCGTAAACCGGCAGCGCCGCGGCAAGTGGCGTATCGTTTCAAGCGCATTGCTGCACTCCAGCGATGCGCTTTTTTCTTTGGCCTTTTCATTCTCTGCACCCATGCCCAGCACTGCCGCCTTTGCCCGCCCTTTCATGACCGTGGATGTGTTCACTGCCGTGCCCTACCAAGGCAATCCAGTGTCCGTCGTGCTGGATGCCACCGGGCTGGATACCGCTCAGATGCAAGCCTTTGCGCGCTGGACCAATTTGTCAGAGACCACCTTTGTTCTGCCGCCCAGCGAGGCGGCACGCGCCCAAGGCGCGGATTACCAGGTGCGCATCTTTACGCCAGTGGGGGAGATGCCTTTTGCTGGCCACCCCACACTGGGCACTTGCCACGCATGGCTGGCCCATGGCGGCCAGCCGCAAGCCGCTGACCGCGTGGTGCAAGAGTGCGCCAAAGGGCTGATCACCATTGAGCGCTCGTCCAATGGTCTGGCCTTTGCCAACCCCACCACGCGCGCCCTGCCCTTGCCTGCGCAGCTGCACAAAATCTACGAAGCCATCGGCATCCATACCGAGCAGGTGGTCGATGCCGCCTATTTGGACAACGGCCCACACTGGCTGTGCTTGCTGCTCGACAGCACCGACACCGTGCTGTCGCTGGAGCCAGATTTGGCACGCATCAAAGCCTTGGGCCACAAAGTGGGCGTTGCGGCCTTGTATGACGACGCCGATGCCACGCCCTTGATTGGCCGCGCCTGCCGCGAGGCCGAGGCTTTTTCTACCGGTTTGCGAGCCCGCTCGGCGTCTGCGCAGGCACAACTGGAAGTGCGTGCCTTCAGCACCACCGGTATGGAAGACCCCGTCACCGGCAGCTTGAACGGCTGCCTGGCCCAATGGCTGATCGAGCAAGGCCACCTGAACGCTCCGTACATAGCCAACCAGGGCGCCTGCGTGGGCCGCGATGGCTGGATCAGCCTGCGCCAAGATGCCGCCCAGCAACTGTGGGTGGGTGGGCATGTTGTTCTGTGTGTGCAAGGCGAGGTCTTTTTGTGATGAGCCCGCTTTTGCCGCCCCACCATGGTTCATCCATATTCTGGTTAACTAGGTAGACACTGAGAGCGAATTTTCTCGCAGGTCACCTGCAAGACAGAGCAAGGCGTAGCGCCTCTCCACAATCTGTGCGCATGGGAACCCTTTACCTCGTACGCCACGGCCAGGCATCGTTTGGCGCTGATGACTATGACCAGCTCAGCCCTTTGGGCACACAGCAGGCGCAGCAACTGGGCCACTATTGGCAAGCACGTGGAATGCGCTTTGACGCGGTCTACACCGGCACGCTCAAGCGCCACGTTCAAACCCTGGAAGGCATTGCGCAAACATTGCAAGGCCTGCCGCCAGCGCAAACGCTGCCTGCACTCAACGAATATGACAGCCACGCCTTGATTCGCTGCATTCATCCCGAGCCCTTAGGGCCTGTGGATACGCCAGAGACTTATCGCGCGCACTTTCGGCTGCTGTGTGATGCGATGGCGCAATGGATGTCAGGGGTGATCAGCCCCCAAGGCATGCCCACATGGGAGGTCTTCTCAGGCGATATTCGACAAGCGCTCGATCAAATGCGTCGCCAGCACCACGCGGGCAATGTGCTGGTCGTCAGCAGTGGCGGCCCTATCTCCACGGCCACCAGTTTGGTTCTGGGTGCCGGGCCTGAAGTGTCGATTGCACTGAATATGCGTATCCGCAACACGGCGGTAACCGAACTCAGCATGAGTTCCAAACGACTGATGCTGCAGACCTTCAATACGCTCAACCACCTGGACACCCCCGAAACCAAAGATTGGGTGACCTTTGCCTGAAGCAAAGCCACTGCGCTAAGCCACGCAAAGGACAAGCGCTTGGCCGACATCAGGCTGCGCTGTGGCATTCCAGGCCCGCGAGCGCAATAGCGTTTACAAAAATGGGAACCTATTTTTGTTGGAGCGCCGCATCCATGTTCTCCCCGTGTCCTGACCAAGCCCTGGAGCCGCAACTGTCTGTGCAAGATATGCAAGCCTTGCGCAGTTTTTTGGGCGATGCCATTCAGGCACACCAGTCCATTGCCATGCTGGACGTGGGCAACCAGCGCTGTCGGCTAATGATCAGCGAGGGCCTCCACGGCCACCCACAGCCGGTCTTTCACCACGTATTGATAGGCATGGATTTACTGGTCAAGCGCACGTTTAAAAACCGGATGCCTTCCGAAGCACAGCTGGAGCAAGGCATCATGCTGGTCGAAGATGCGGTCATGCCACTTGCCCGCTTGATACCTCCGAGCAACATGTTTGTCACGCGCGACCCCTGCCTGCTGGAAGTGGCGCGGCACGCACTGGGTCTGCCCGATATGCAGACCGCGTGGGACAACGCCGGTCGCCTGCCCGTTTTGGGCCGTGAAGCCATTGAGGCGCAATTTGATCTGCTCGCACGGCAGGCTGTACGGCCCCATTTGCCCATGGGGGATGTGCCCCAGTCACCACGCTGGGCAGCAGCATTGCTGATGCTGAGAGAAATCCTGCACCATTGGCAACTGGGCGCTGTACGCTTGCTGCCAAGTTTTCATCCCAACCTTCAGGCCCCAAGCGGCTGAGGTTCGCCACCCACCGTGTCTGCCGGCAAGGCGTGAATTTCGTGCAGCAGCTGTGCCAAGCTGCCTGCTGCACCCTCTACCAGCGCCTGCCCCCGTGCCGCATCAGCGGCTGCCGCATTACCAGCTGCCCCTTGGGGGTTGTAATCCTGCATGGCCCACCCCAGCTTGGCACTTTTGCCATTGCCCAAGATCGGAAATCGCTGGGCACGCAATGCCGAGGTACTGGCAAAGTTTTCAGCATGCTCCATGCGCACATGCTCGGCGGCCAGATGCAACATCATCGAAGTCTCGACCTCGCCTGCATGCACGCCAAAACGGTGCTCGTGGGCGCTGAACGCCTCATTGACGCCCTGCGGCTGCGGCAAGTTAAACCAGCTGCAGTGGTAGACCAGCAGGCCGCACTGCATGCGCAGCTGGCGTGCCACGATGTCCATGCTGCTGACATTGCCGCCGTGGGCGTTAAAGATCAACAGTTTGCGGACGCCCGCTCTTGCAACACAGGCACCCAGCTCCGTCCACAAGGCCAGTAACGTCGTTGGAGACAAGCCCAGCGTGCCCGCATAGTCCTGGTGCTCCAGACTCAGGCCAATGGCTTGTGTGGGCAGCGCCAGCACGGGCACATCACGGGCAACCTGGGGCAAGGCAGCGTCCAGAATGCCATCCGTCAGTGTGGTGTCCACGCTCAAGGGCAGATGCGGGCCGTGCTGCTCGATCGCACCCACCGGCAGTATTGCCACCGTCGCGGCAGCCAGGCCACTGCGCTGCGCCAGCGCAAAATCCCGCGCAGATACCTGCGCCCAGCGGCGTGATGGCCAGACTGTCAGGGGCCTTGCAGCATCAAGCGCAGGGGAAGAATGGGGGTGAGGGGTACGACTGCACATGGACTCAATCTTAGGCGCTGTCTGGCAGACGTGGCGCTGCTGCGCCGCACAATCCCTGTATGCCCAAGCACCCCACCCGTGATCTGACCCAAGGCCCCATTGCCAGCACTTTGCTGGTTTTTTCTTTGCCGATTCTGGCGGGCAACGTATTGCAGTCACTCAATGGTTCGGTCAACGCCATGTGGGTGGGTAAATACTTGGGCGAGGCAGCGCTGACCGCCACCGCCAATGCCAACAACGTCATGTTTTTACTGATTGGTCTGGTGTTTGGCGTGGGCATGGCCGCCACCATCTTGATTGCGCAAAGCATGGGAGCTAAAAATCTGCAGCAAGCCCGTGCCGTGATGGGGTCTAGCGCTACATTTTTTGGAGGCATCTCGGTACTCATTGCGGCGCTGGGCTATCCGCTGTCACGCTATATCTTGCAGTGGATGGGCACACCTGGCGAGGCGCTAGCGCTGGCCGAAAGTTATCTGCGCGTCATCTTTCTGGCCATTCCGCTGCTGTATCTGTTTGCCTTTGTGTCGGCCACATTGCGTGGCGCGGGTGATACGCGCACGCCCTTTATTTTTTTGCTGCTGGTGGTGGTGCTGGATGTCATCTTGAACCCAATACTGATTTTTGGCTGGGGGCCGTTTCCGCAAATGGGCATTGCCGGGGCTGCTACGGCCACACTGGTCTCCAACCTCATCAGCTTTGTGACCATGCTGATGTGGCTGTACCGGCGCAAGCACCCACTGTGGATTGGCAGCCATGCACTTCACCTGTTCAAACCCCAATGGAGCATTTTGAAGGCATTGATCGTCAAGGGCCTGCCCATGGGCGCGCAGATGGTGATGATCTCGCTGGCCATGCTCACCATGATGACCATGGTCAACCACTACGGCGTGCAAACCAGTTCGGCCTATGGCGCAGCCCTGCAGCTGTGGACCTATGTGCAAATGCCCGCCATGGCGATTGGTGCAGCCTGCTCCACGATGGCAGCGCAAAACGTGGGGGCGGGCCAGTGGCAGCGCGTGGATGGCACGGCCAAAGCGGGGGTGTGGTGCAATATTTTGATGACGGGTGCACTGATGGCGCCCATCATCTTGCTCGATCGCTTTGTGCTGGCGCTGTTTCTGCCAGAAGGCAGTGCTGCACTGGAGCCTGCCCGCCATTTGAACCACATCGCGGTGGGCTCCTTTTTGTTCTTTGGCGTCACTTTTGTGCTGTCTGGCGTGGTGCGTTCAACCGGCGCCGTCATCCCGCCGCTGATTATTTTGGGACTGGCTCTGTGGGGCGTGCGGGTGCCCGTGGCCAAACTGCTGCAACCTTGGCTGGGTGTGGATGCCATCTGGTGGAGCTTTCCCATCAGCGCAGTCTGCGCCATGCTCATGAGCATGACTTACTACCGCTGGGGCCGCTGGCGCGAAGCACGCATGCTGGACGACGAGGACATCGTGGCTACCCCTGCTGAAGTGGGTGGCCAGCCACCAGCGCCTGTGTGCAATCTTTCGACATCGAGAAGCATGCCCGTTGCAGCCAGGTCATAAGGCAGCGACAAGGGTTTCCAGCGTACGTTGGAGGTGTCGAAAGCACAGACCTACCACACAGACAAAATAAATAACACCCAGGAGTCTCAATAAAGACAGTAAAAAAAATCCGTTTATCTAGCATGGAAATTGCAAGTGGTCAGTGTCCCGGGTCGCACACCACTTGCATACCTGGGATTTGTTTCCCACTTAGTAACCATGATGCTAGGAAAAACGATGAGATTTTCGGTCAAAGCGACATCCATTGCGGTCGCGATTTTCTTGAGTGCGTGTGGCGGCAGTGACGATTCACCCGCCCCTAGCCCCACGCCAACCCCGGAACCCAATCCAAATGTCCCGGTGATCAGCTCCTCGGTACAAGAAGCCTCCACGCTCATTGCGAAGGATCCGGAGATTCAAAAAATAGTGGCGCACTGGAAATCCGAAGATGATGCGCGTGCGCGTTTTGACACGCACCTAGAGCTGACACGCATCGCATCACCTTCCCGCTTTGAGTACCGCCGCGTCGAAGAAATCAGCAAACGCTTGGTCAACGAGTGGGGTTTTAGCAATGCAGAAGTGGCAACCCGGGCCGATGGCTATCTGCCAGGTGCCGGACTGCAAACTGTCGATGGACTGCCGGTCTACAACGTGTGCTCGGTCATCAAGGGCACCTACTCCACCACATCGGGAGCACAGTCCTTCAATGGCCAATACCCCAAGGTCTTGATCGAAGGCCACATTGACACGGTCAACCCTGAAGAAATGCCGCCAGACAGTGCCCCTTACATGCCTGTCAAACTGCAGCCCATTGCTGAGCCCATCATCTCCAGCCCCGCTGAATTGGCAGCCCTTAAAGACGAGGTCAATTTCGACAGCCAAGGCCGCATCATTCGCGATGCAAACTATGAGCGGGCTTACCGCCGTTTTGCCAATGCTGAGGCCGCCACCAAGGGTGGAGCAGATCGCCTGTATGTGCCCGGCTATATCGACGCGATGGGGAACGCCACCATGGTGTTTCAGATTGCCAAGATGCTGAAAACACACAACATTAAGCCTGTCTATGACATGTGGTTCTGTGGCACTGCCGGGGAAGAAGGCAAAGGCAACCTTGCAGGCATGAAGCAGCTGTATGGCTACAGCCAAGACACGGGCAAAGGCAATAACGCACTGAACTTTGTCACCAACTTCAGTATCGATGGTGGCTCGGGCACCATCAACTTCATTGGCAGTTACCGCTTTGAGATGAAGTTCAAGGCACCTGCCAACCCCACATCGGGTGCCAGCGCAGTGACTGCCGCAGCCCTGGCAGGAGCCAAGATCTCCGACATCCTGACGCCTTGGGATAAGGACAACAAAGCCCTCAAGACCACCTACACCATCGGCACAGCCTCGTGCGAAGCACCCGATGCTGCGGGCATCACTCCCAGCTGCACACTGCAGGTGGACATGCGTTCGCCGCGCCTTGAGCCGCTCAACGACATCCGCGCCCAGATCGAGCCCCTGTTTGCCGCTGGTTTAGAGGCAGAAAACGAGCGCGCAAGTGTTGTTGCAGGCAGCCCGGATGCGGTGTCCATGGAATTGGTCTGGTTTGGTGACCGCCCCCCGCATGAGCGCACCAACCTGAGCGATGTCTCCATCCAGGCTGCATGGCAAGCCGCCGAAATAGTGGGCGTGGACAAACGTGCCGAACTGTCCACAGGCGCATCCAGCTTGAACGACAACGTGCCAGCCGCCATTGGCGTGCCCACCATCAATCTGAATGCCTTTTCTACGGCTGCCAGTGGTGGCACCCATGCGTTCTATGAGTGGGGCATTCCAGGCAGCAGCGACACGGAAGCTCTGCGCATGTACCGCATCATGATGGCAGGCCTGATTGCATCGGGCTACACCACCAGCGATGGCAAGACTGTCGCCCCTGCTGCGGACCCCATCGGCGCCCGCACCACCACGGACATGTACAAATAATTGCCCAGGAGTCACATCAAGATGCGTACTACTTTTACCTCTTTGACCGCCACCGCCTTGCTCGTGGTCAGTGCGCTGGGTGCACCCATGCTGGCCCACGCGCAAGCAGACAGCGTACCGGTCATTTCCGTGAGCTTCCAGGGTCCGGGCGGCCACAGCAATAGCAACTATGGTCGTACCAGTGCAGTGCATGCGGCATCGCGCGCCATTGCCAATCTGTCGCAGCAGACTGCGGTCTTGCCTCAGGACTATGCTGTCTATGGCTTTAAAGGAGGCAACTCCGTCAACAGCCTTGCCAGCGATGCCGAGTTCAAAGTGGCCATCAAAGGCAGCGCCAGCGTAGCTGCGGTGGAAGAAGCCGTTCAGGCTGCAGTGAGCGCGGGGACCCAAGCGGAAAACGATTTCCGCAAAGTGAAAGAGGGCGATAAGGTCGGCGGGGTAGCAGCAGCCATCAGCTACACCATTACCAAGGAGTAAGCCTCCCTCTCTGCCGCAGATAGCATGCGGCATGGCTTACAAGGAAGGGTCGGCATCGCAGCCAGCCCTTCCTTTTTTGCGTTTCACACCTACTTTGGTGCACCGGGAACCAAAGTGGCGCGCATGTCTCTATGCTTGCACCATGACTTCGTCTTTTTCTCTCCAGCGTCTGCGCTGCTTGCAGGTATGGCTGACGCTGTGTTTTATCGCGCTGTGCTTCATTGTTCACCCCGCACACGCCCAGTTGTCGCTCAAGATCGGCAAGGCCGCAGTCTCCGACACCGTCACCACACCGCGCGTTCAAGCGCAGCTGGTGCTCCTGGCGCCCCAAGGCGTGACCGCTGGCCAGCCCGTGGAGCTGGGGCTGCGCATTACCCACCAGCCAGACTGGCACACGTACTGGAAAAACGCGGGTGACTCCGGCCTGCCCACACAGCTGGATTGGCAATTGCCTGAGAGCTTGCGCGCTGGGGACATTGCATGGCCCGTTCCGCAGCAAATTCGCGTGGGCGATTTGCTCAACTATGGCTATGAAGGCACGGTACTGCTGCCCGTGCCGCTGCATGTTGATGACAGTTTCACGTCCGATGCCCAGGGCATGGTCGATATCCGCCTGAACGCCTCATGGCTGGTGTGCCGCGTGGAATGCATTCCTGAAGACGGTCAGTTTCACCTGCGTGTGGCCGCGCAAGACAGCCAGGCCCTGTGGGCCAGCGAATTTGCCGCTGCGCATGCGCAAGTGCCGGAGACGCTGGAGCAGGCCCAGGCCACCATCACCGCGCTGCCAGTGGGCGACCGCGTCAGCGTGCGCGTGGCAGGCTTGCCGGCAGCTGCCCACGGCAAAACACTGGCTTTCTACCCCGAAGCCAGCGACACCTTCCAGCACGCCGCGGTGCTGGGCCAAGACTGGACGCAAGCGTGGGACGGCAACGTGTGGACGGCAGAACTTCCCCTGTCCAACATGCGCGGCGAAACGCCGGCACAACTGGCTTTTGTGCTGGGTGTGACTGCCGCCCCCCCAGCGCAGGCTTGGCGCCTGCAAGCCGCCGTGCAAGGCACATGGAGTGCGGTGGAGCTGGCCGAAGTGTCGCCCGCATTGCAAGCTGCGCTGGAAGCCAATCGCCAAAACGCCACCACCGCGCCCGTGCCCACCGACACCTCCAGCAGCGGCTGGATGGCGGCCATCATTGGCGGATTGCTGGGGGGCTTGTTGCTGAACCTGATGCCCTGCGTCTTTCCCGTGCTGGCCATCAAGCTGCTGGGCTTTGCGCGCCATGGTGCCGATGTGCGGGTGCAACGCGCCAATGGCATGGCTTACGCCGCCGGCGTGATCCTGAGCTTTGTGGTTTTAGGTGCCTTGCTGCTGGCGCTGCGCGCCGCCGGTGAGCAACTGGGCTGGGGCTTTCAGCTGCAGTCGCCGCTGATGGTGGCGGCTCTGGCGGCCCTGTTCACCTTGATCGGGCTGAATTTGGCCGGTGTGTTTGAGTTTGCCCATGTGGTGCCAGACCGCCTGGCCAATCTGCACGCGCGCCACCCCATGGGCGATGCGTTTATCTCCGGCATCGTGGCCGTGGCCATTGCCTCACCTTGCACCGCGCCGTTCATGGGGGCCTCGCTGGGCTTTGCCGTCGGCATGCCGGCGGTACAGGCGCTGGCAGTGTTTGCGGCACTTGGCGTAGGCATGGCACTGCCTTATGTGCTGGTGAGCTGGGTGCCCGCGCTGATTCGCTGGCTGCCGCGCCCCGGAGCGTGGATGGACACGTTCCGCCGTGCGATGGCTTTTCCCATGTTTGCCACCGTGGTGTGGCTGGTATGGGTGCTGGGCCAGCAAACCAGCATCGACGGCGCTGCGGCGCTGCTGGCATTGCTGCTGTGCCTGGCCGCCCTGGTCTGGGCGCTGACGCTGCGCGGCAGCACACGCTTGGTGATGGCCGTGCTGGTGGTAGCGCTGAGCGCCTGGCTGGCACACAGCGTGGGCCGCAGTGTGCTGGAGCCTGCACCGGTCACGGCGGCCAACGCACACAGCACCTGGCAACCGTGGACGCCTGAGCAGCAAGCGCAGCTGCTGGCCCAAGGCCAGCCGGTGTTTGTGGACTACACCGCCGCCTGGTGCGTAACCTGTCAGTACAACAAGCGCAACGCGCTGGCTGACAGCGGGGTGCTGGCCGACTTTGCCCAGCGCAACGTGGCCTTGCTGCGCGCGGACTGGACGCGGCGCGACCCGGCAATCACTGCCGCGCTTGGCCAGCTGGGCCGCAGCGGCGTGCCGGTGTATGTGCTGCTGGCTCCGGGCAAAGCGCCGGTGGTGTTCAGCGAACTGCTGTCCAGCAGCGATGTACGCAACGCGCTGGCCACGCTGTAATTGACTTGCACCGCAAAAAAGAGAGCTGCTTGCCGTTGATTACTCTTGATTTCAGATAAAAAAGTATCTGAAACCCAGCAATACCAACGGCATACAGCTTCTTTTTCATATCAAAGTCCAAAAAATAAACCGCTGTAACGCCCTGCGCTACAGCGGTCAAAAAATTGGCGTGGACCAAGGTTCGCAACTTGTGAAGGGGCTTGACCACCTTCACCCGAACATTTGCATCAGCCCACACAGGCCATTGTGGCCGCAGCTTGTGACGCTGGCGTGACGTTCAAATCAGCACCTGAATGATCAGCGCGTTGACGATGTCCACAAAGAAGCCGCACACCAGCGGCACCACAATGAACGCCCGGTGCGCCGCGCCATGGCTGCGGGCCACGGCGGTCATATTGGCCACCGCCGTGGCGGTGGAGCCCAGTGCAATGCCGCCAAAGCCGGCAGTGATGACGGCAGCCTCATAGTCTCTGCCCATGCAGCGAAAGACGACGAACAAGGCAAAGCTGATCGTCAGCAGCACCTGCAACACCAGCACCGTCATCACAAAACCCATCGCGCCCTGCAGCGCCCACAGTTGCAGGCCCATCAGCGCCATGGTCAGAAACATGCCCAGGCAGATGTCCGAGATCATGGACAGACCCTGGCGCATGCTGGTCCAGTGAAACTGCCCCAGCTTGCGGCGCTTGCGCGAGAGCATCCACTGGCCCAGCGTGTTGCGCAGCACAATGCCGCCCATCAGGCAGCCCACAAACATCGGCAACTGCAAGCCCGCCTCGTGGAACAGCGGGGTGATGACGCCACCCAGCAGCAGTGCCATGTTCAGCCACAGCCAGGCACGCAGCACGCCGTAGTAATCCAGCGTCACGGTGGTTTGCTGCACAGGTACGCCCACATCGAGCGGCCGCGCGCCGCTGCCGCGAAGGGCGTGGCGGCGCATGAGGTAACTGGCAATCGGCCCGCCAATGGTGCAGGCGGCAATCATGCCGACCATGTTGCTGGCCATGCCGATTTCCACCGCGTTGGTAATGCCCAGTTTTTCGACGAAGGTCGGGCCCCAAGCCAGTGTGGTGCCTACGCCACCCGTCAGCGAGATGGAGCCCGTCATCAGCCCCGCACGCGCATCCAGCCCGAACAGCTGCGCCACCCCCATGCCCAGCATGTTTTGCAGCGCAATGAACACGCTGGCCAGCACCAGCAAGACCAGCAGCGGTTTGCCGCCTTCCTTGAGCGTGAGCAAGTCCGAGCGCAGGCCAATCGCTGCAAAAAAGTACAGCAGCAAGGTATCGCGCACATTCAGATCAAACTCGATCTTGGTGCCTAAAGCGGCATAGACCAGCCCCACCACCAGCGCACACAGAAAGCCACCGACCACGGGCTCCGGAATGCTGTAGCGGCGCACGATGCTCCAATACCCAGCAATTTTCTGCCCGGCGAAAAACAACAAGATGGCCAGAGTAAAACTCTGGAAAGCGGGAATGTGCAGGGTGTCAGGCAGGGTCACAGGCTTAATCGAGGTAACAAGGTGTACGGCAAAAGTCGGCGATTGTGCATGAGTACGCCGCTTCACTGCAATGCGGCATGGCAATGGGCGCCCCAAGAAAAAACCGCTGCAAGCTCTGAACTTGCAGCGGTTTGACAAATTGGTGTGGACCCAGGGGCGGTTGCTTCAAAGGGGTTGATCCGGCCTCTGTCCGCTTTTCTTCGCTAGTCCACGCAGCAAGTATCCACAACCGCCATGACATGTCCATGACGTTTTCCTTTGGTAGCAATCGACCACCCACTGGGTGTTTGCTTGCGCTGCATCAGGACACGTGCAGCCTTCTTGTGGCCGTAGGCCCTTTCAAGAGGGGGAGTGAACCCCTTCCGGTAAACTGCCCGCTTCCCAAGAACTCCCCTGTGGCGCGCAGTTTGCTGTGCGCTCTTGGCCTTTTCTCAGTGTGAGCGCCCCATGTCTTTTGCCCCTCTTTTGAACGACACCTTTTTGCGCGCCTGCCGCCGTCAAGCCACCGACTACACGCCGCTGTGGTTGATGCGCCAAGCCGGTCGCTACCTGCCAGAGTACAAGGCCACGCGCGCGCAAGCGGGCAGCTTCATGGGTCTGGCCACCAACGTGGACTACGCCACCGAAGTGACGCTGCAGCCGCTGGAGCGCTTCCCATTAGATGCCTCCATCTTGTTCAGCGACATCCTGACCGTGCCGGACGCCATGGGCCTGGGCCTGTCGTTTGCCGAAGGTGAAGGCCCGCGCTTTGCCAAGGTGGTGCGAGATGAAGCCGCCGTGGCCGAGCTGGCCGTGCCGGACATGAACAAGCTGCGCTATGTGTTCGATGCCGTCACCAGCATCCGCAAGGCGCTCAATGGCCGCGTGCCGTTGATCGGTTTCTCGGGCAGCCCCTGGACACTGGCCTGCTACATGGTGGAAGGCAAGGGCAGCAGCGACTACCGCATGGTCAAGAGCCTGATGTACAGCCGCCCAGACCTGATGCACAAGATTTTGCAGATCAACGCCGACAGTGTGGCCGCCTACCTGAACGCCCAGATCGACGCAGGCGCGCAAGCGGTGATGATTTTTGACAGCTGGGGCGGTGTGCTGGCCGATGGTGCATTCCAGCAATTTAGCCTGACCTACACCAAGCGCGTGCTGGCCCAGCTCAAGCGCACCGGCGTGGATGGTACGGACGTGCCGCGCCTGGTGTTCACCAAGGGTGGCGGCATCTGGCTGCAAGACATGAAGGACATGGACTGCGAAGTGCTGGGCCTGGACTGGACGGCCAATCTGGGCCAAGCCCGCGCCCTGGTCGGCGGCGAAGTTGGAGGCCCCGGCAAGGCCCTGCAAGGCAATATTGACCCGAACGTGCTGTTTGCCGCACCCGAGCAAGTCGCTGAGCAAGCCCGCGCCGTGCTCGACAGTTTTGGCAAACCCCATACCGACACCACGACCACCGGCCCCACGCACATTTTCAACTTGGGCCATGGCATCAGCCAGTTCACGCCACCTGAGCACGTTGCGGCCTTGGTAGAGACCGTGCACGGCCACTCCCGCCAGATGCGACAGGCGCGCTAAGCCGTTCAGCGCAGCAGCACCAGGTCCGCGCTGCTGGATACCCTCAGTCTTTGTGTGGCTGAGGGTTTTGTCTTTTATGGGGCCGTGTGGCTTGCCGCAAATGCCGTCAAAAACCACTTACGGCGTGATAAAAACTGTCGAATTTCCGACATTAGCCCGCATTTCCTGCGGCTTGACAGCAAATCCATCTCGACTTATGCACAGATCACAGCGTGCGGCAGAGACACTTCCTTGCCATCAAGGAGATAGCGCCACAACGCCAATCTACGTAGCAAACCATTGATTTTATTAACTATTTTTTTAATATTTTTGTCATATTCAAAAAAATGCACGTGCATTGGCTGAGTGAGTCCAAAGCTGTGGTAGACAATCCCCACAAAGTTATCCACAGAAATCCTCGTAACTTGCTCCTTCCTATTCGTTTTCATGCTTGAAGCTTCGCCCATACCTGTTGTGATCCAAGTGGCGGTGTATACGCCCATCCACAGCAGCGTCGGTGGCCTGCTGAGCTACACCCATTGCACAGCCTTGCCCGCAGGCACTTTGGTGCGCGTTTCTTTGGGGCCCCGCCGTCTTTTAGGGGTGGTGTGGAACCCATCGGCCGATGCGCCCCCGCTGCCTGCCCATGCCAAGCTACGAGCTATTGATGCGGTAATGCAAGGCCTGCCTGCTTTGGATGCCCACTGGCAGCACTTGGTCAGCTTTGCGGCACGCTACTACCAGCGCAGCGTGGGCGAGATTGCCATGGCGGGCCTGCCCCCATTGCTGCGCGATATGACAGCCGAGCAACTGGCCAAGCGCCTGACGCCGCCCAAGCCCAAAAAGTTGTCTAACAAGGTGACCGCCTTCGCTGCCTCGGTGCCACAGCCCGCACAAGAATTAGTAGCACTGAGCCCAGAGCAGCAAACGGTTTGCAGCCAAATTGAGCAATATCCCGGCCCCTTCCTGCTCTACGGCAGTACCGGCAGCGGCAAGACCGAGGTCTACATGCGCGTGGTGCAGCAGGCGCTGCAGGCAGACCCCCAGGCCCAAGCGCTGGTGATGGTGCCGGAGATCAATCTCACACCCCAATTGCAAGAGCGCTTTGAAGCGCGCTTTGTGCCCCTGTTTGGCGCTCAGGCCGTGGTCAGCATGCACAGCGGCATGACGGATGTGCAGCGCCTGAAAAGCTGGCTGGCCGCGCACACGGGCCAGGCGCGCATTGTGCTGGGCACGCGCATGTCCGTGTTTGCCAGCCTGCCTAGGCTGAAAGTCATCGTCGTCGATGAAGAGCATGACGCCAGCTATAAGCAGCAAGAAGGCGCACGCTACTCGGCACGTGATCTGGCGCTGTGGCGTGGCCACGCCGTGGGCGCCAAAGTCATTCTGGGCAGTGCCACGCCTTCGCTGGAGAGCTGGCACGCCAGCGAACCTGCCATTCATGGTGGACAGGGCCGATACCTGCGGCTGCACATGCCCAGCCGCATCGGCGCGGGCGAGCTGCCGCGCGTGCGCATGGTGGACATGACCCAGCAGCCCAAGAAAACCGTGTTCTCCCCGCCGCTGCTGGCCGCCATCACCGAGCGCGTGCAGCGCGGCGAGCAAAGCCTGATCTTGCTCAACCGCCGCGGCTTTGCGCCCGTGCTGTTTTGTGCCGACTGCAGCTGGAAAAGCGACTGCCCGCACTGCAGTGCGCACCAAGTCTTTCACAAAGGCGACCGCACGCTGCGCTGCCACCATTGCGGCTTCACCCAGCGCGTGCCGCACGCTTGCCCCAACTGCGGCAACCCCGACATCCTTCCACTGGGCAAGGGCACCGAGCAACTGGAAGAAGAACTGGAGCGCCTGCTGCGCAATGTGCAGCGCCCCGACGGCAACCCGGCCCGCGTGGCACGCATTGATGCTGACACCACCAAACTCAAGGGCGCGCTGCAGGCGCAGCTGGCGCTGGTGCACAGCGGCGAGGTGGACGTGCTGATTGGCACACAGATGATCGCCAAGGGCCACGACTTTCGCCGTATGACGCTAGTGGCGGCGGTACAGCCCGATGGCGCTTTGTTTTCCAGCGACTTTCGCGCGCCCGAGCGCCTGTTTTGCCTGCTGATGCAGGCCGCAGGCCGTGCCGGGCGCGATGCCGCTTACGTGCGCGCCCAAGACAGCCGCCCGGAGATGTGGGTGCAAAGCATGGAGCCGCAGCACAGCGTGTTTGCCGCGCTACGCCAGCACGACTATCCCAGCTTTGCCGCACAGCAGCTGCGCGAGCGCCAGGAGGCCGGCATGCCGCCGTTCGCCTTTCAGGCGCTGGTGCGGGCCGACGCCAAAACGCAGGAAACCGCCCAGGCCTTTTTGCGCGCCGCCAGCGATGCCGCTCGCCAAGGCCAGCTGCCGCACCTGCAGGATATGTACCTGTACCCACCCATTCCCATGGCAGTGCAGCGCGTGGCCAATGTCGAGCGCGCACAAATGCTGATTGAATCCAGCGACCGGCGCGCCCTGCAAAGGTTTTTGCACGCCTGGCAGCCGTGGCTGCACTGGGTGCGCAGCCAGCCCGAACACAAAGGGGTGGTGCGCTGGTTGATGGATGTCGATCCACTGTCGCTGTGAAAAATATTTTTCAACCGTTTGAAAGGTTTTAAGCCTCTAGCCCTTATCCAGCAACGGCTGGGCGCTCCTTTTTCTGGATCTGCCAGAGGCATTCGGTGTTTGCCCGAATGTCTGGCAGGCGCAGATGTTGCATGGTGGCTGCCAGCGACTGCCCGCCGGGCAGTGCACCTTTGCTGGAGCCCCCATGCGTTTGCCTACTGCCTTTCGTCTGTCTCTGATTTCTGTGGCCCTGGCCTTGGCCGGTTGTGCCAGCCAAGCCGCGGCACCTGTGGCCTCCGCAGCCCCTGCCACTACCGCCGCACCGGCTGCTGCCGCCAAGCCCCATGTGGTGGTGCTGGCCACGGGTGGCACCATTGCCGGTGCGGGCGCCAGCGCCATGAACAGCGCCACCTACAGCGCCGCCAAGGTGCCGGTGGACAAGCTGCTGGCCGGTTTGCCAGAACTCAGCCAGCTGGCCACTGTCTCGGGCGAACAGGTGTTCCAGATTGCGTCGGAGAGCTTTACCAACAAGGAGCTAGTGACGCTGGCCAAGCGCGTCAGTGAGCTGGTCAAGCGCCCGGATGTGGACGGCATTGTCATCACCCACGGCACCGATACGCTGGAAGAAACCGGCTTCTTCCTGAACCTGGTGGTGCCTACCGACAAACCGATTGTGGTAGTCGGCTCGATGCGCCCCGGCACCGCCATTTCAGCCGATGGCGCGCTGAACCTGCTGGGTGCGGTGGCCACGGCGGCCAGCAAAGATGCCACCGGCAAAGGCGTGCTGGTCAGCATGAATGACGAGATCCACACCGCGCGCGATGTGGCCAAGCTCACCAACATCAAAACCAACGCCTTTGCCAGCCAGTGGGGCCCGCTGGGCATGGTGGTGGAAGGCAAGACCTACTGGTTCCGCGCCCCGGTCAAGCGCCACACCAAGGCCAGCGAATTCAACATCGACCAGATCAACGAGCTGCCTGCCGTGGACATCGTCTATGGCTACGGCAATGTGCCCACCACCGCCATTGAGGCGCTGGACAAGGCGGGCGTGCAAGCCATCATCCACGCCGGCACGGGCAATGGCTCGGTGGCCGACCGCATCGTACCCAAGCTGCAGGAGGTGCGCGGCAAGGGCACCATCATCGTGCGCAGTTCGCGCATTCCCGCCGGCTTTGTGCTGCGCAATGCCGAGCAGCCCGATGACAAATACGACTGGGTCGTCGCCCACGACCTGAACCCACAAAAAGCACGCTTGCTCACCGCCGTGGCCCTGACCAAAACCCGGGACACCAAAGAGCTGCAACGCATCTTCTGGGAATATTGATAAAAAGTGCCTCTAGCCCTTGATAGACAAGGGCTAGCAGCTATTTTTTTATACAGGGACTGCAGGCGCAGACCTTGTGCTTTGCAGCTAAACGAGCAACGCCACAGCGGCCGCAAATGTCACAAATGCCAGGGCGGTGCTGACCAAAATAATGCGCGCCACGCGTCCGCCGTGGGCGCCAAAGCGCTCGGTCAGCAGCGACACATTGCTGGCGCTGGGCAGCGCAGCCACCAGTACCAGAGCCGCCATAGTGGAGGGCGACATCTTCCAACCGCCTGCCACCGCTGCCCAGCAGGCCAGCCACATCAGCAACGGGTGCAGCACCAGCTTGGCCAAAGCTATGGGCACATAGTGGCGTGCAGCTACCTGCTCTTGCTGGTTCATTTGCGAGCGCGCCAGCACCGCACCAATGGTGAACAGCGCCACCGGCGAGGCCGCACCGGCGAGCATGGCGACCGTTTTGTCGATGGGGCCAGGCAGCTCAAAGGCATAGGCTGAGGCCACCGCGCCCAGCGCAATGGACCAGGGCATGGGGTTGGTCAGCATGCCCTTGAGTGCATTGCGCAAGGCTTGCGCCGCACCGCCTTCACCCTGACCCAGCCGCGACAAGGCAATGCACAGCGAGGTGATGACCATCATGTCGATGGCCATGGTCAAAATCACGGGCCCCGCGCTCCACGCCCCCAGCAATGCCACCAGCAGCGGCACGCCCATAAAACCCGAGTTGGGGAACGCCGCCACCAGGGCGCCAAAGGCCGCGTCGTTCCAGCCCCAGCGCTGGAAGGTCAGCACCACCGTGCCCGCCACCATCAACAGGCCCACGCACAGATACACGCTGGCCGCGACTGGATCGAGCAGCTGTGCAATCGGCGTCTGCGCGCCAAAACGGTAGAGCATGCAGGGCAGCGCAAAGTACAGCACAAAGGTGTTCAACCCACTGATGGCCGCCAGCGGCAACACACCGCGGCGCGTGGCAACAAAGCCAAACAGCACCAAGGCAAAGAAGGGGAAGGTAATGGCAAGAATGGACAGCACGGGCGCATTCTGTCAGCGCACGCCCGGCGCATTGCGGTGGTGCTTTCGCTTTGGTGACAGTGTGTATCGGCGCAAACTGCATCCCGGGGCGGGTCATGGCGGGCGGCAGCAACCTCGCCCCCAGCGCTTGCGTATGATGGCCCGCGCCGGTCATGCTGGCATTGTTCGTTGACTTCCCCCCTCCGCCTACCCATGTCTGCTGGCCTGAACCTCGCCCAACTCCAAGCTGTCCACTACACCGAAGGCACCTGCTTGGTGCTGGCGGGTGCGGGCTCGGGCAAAACCCGCGTGATCACGCACAAGATTGGCCGGTTGATTGAAAACGGCATGCCGCCCAAGCGCATTGCCGCCATCACCTTTACCAACAAAGCCGCCGCGGAAATGCGCGAACGCGCCAAGGGCCTGATTGGCAAACCTGCCAAGGACGTGCTGATCTGCACTTTCCACTCGCTGGGCGTGCGCATGGTGCGGGAGGACGGGCATGTGCTGGGCCTCAAACCCAGCTTCAGCATTCTGGATACGGACGATGTCACCGGCATTCTCAAGGACTGCGCCGGGGGCGGCACCGATGCTGCCACCGCCCGCCAGTGGCAGTGGACGATCAGCGGCTGGAAGAACGCGGGCTGGGACAGTCGCAAGGCGCTGGCCATGGCCGAGGACGACAGTGCACGCTCGATTGCGCTGATCATGCAGCGCTATGAAGAGCGCCTGACGGCCTACCAGAGCGTGGACTTTGACGACCTGATCGGCATGCCCATGCGCCTGCTGAAAAACCACACGGACGTGCGCGAAAAATGGCAGCGCCTGCTGGGCCATGTACTGGTGGACGAATACCAGGACACCAACGCCACCCAGTACGAACTGCTCAAGCTGCTGGTCGGTGAAAAGGGCCACTTCACCGCCGTGGGTGACGATGACCAGTCAATCTACGGCTGGCGCGGTGCGACGCTGGACAACTTGAAAAAGCTGCCGGTCGATTACCCCGAACTCAAAATCATCAAGCTGGAGCAAAACTACCGCTCCACCTCCGCCATCTTGCGTGCCGCCAATAATGTGATTGGCCCCAACCCCAAGCTGTTCCCGAAAACGCTGTTCTCGGAACTGGGCGAAGGCGAGCCGGTGCGCATTGTCGACTGCGACACCGAAGAGCACGAAGCCGAGCGCGCTGCCATGCGCATCATGAGCCTGCGTGCGCAAACCAATCCGCAGCCCGCGTGGAAAGACTTTGCCATCCTCTACCGCGCCAACCACCAGGCCAAACCGTTCGAGAAAGCGCTGCGCAAGCTCAATATTCCGTACAAGGTCTCGGGAGGTCAGAGCTTTTTTGACCGCGCTGAAATCAAAGACCTGTGTGCGTGGTTCCGCCTGTGGATCAACAACGACGATGATCCAGCCTTCCTGCGCGCCATCGGCACCCCCAAGCGCGGTATTGGCCACACCACACTGGGCAAACTGGGTGAGTTCTCGGGTCAGCACAAACTCAGCATGTTTGGCGCGCTGTTCAGCCACATGCTGGCTGCCGTGCTGCCCAAAAAAGCGCACGAAGGGTTGCTGGAGTTTGGCCGCTACATCAACGATCTGGAATACCGCGCCCGCCATACGCTGGGCGCCGAGGCGTCACGCACCTTCATGCTCGACTGGCTCAAAGAGATTGGCTACGAGCAGTACCTGTACGACAGTGAAGACAGCGAAACCGTGGCCGCCGCACGCTGGACGAATGTGCTGGAGTTTTGCGACTGGATGAGCCAGCGCGCCGGTGGCCAGATCGAAGACGGCGCAGCCACCACCACGCACACCGAAGTCAAAAGCCTGCTGGAGATTGCCAAGAACATTGCCCTGCTGTCCACCATCAGTGAGCGCGAGAAAGAGCAGGACATGGTGATCCTGTCGACGCTGCATGCCTCCAAGGGCTTGGAGTGGCCGCACGTGATGATGGTCGGCGTGACCGAGGGCATGCTGCCCTTCAAGCTCGATGACGACAACGGCAAGCAGCTCAAGGTGAGCGACGAAACCGCCACCCGCCTGCAAGAAGAGCGCCGCCTGATGTACGTGGGTATCACCCGCGCCCAGCGCACGCTGGCCGTGAGCTGGACCAAGCGCCGCAAAAAGGGCCGCGAGATGGTGCAATGCCAGCCCAGCCGCTTTATCAAAGAGATGAATCTGGATGCCAGCACCGCCCGCGAAGATCCGCGCGCCAAGCTGCGCATGCTGCGCGAGCAGCTGGCGCGCAAGGCTGAGGCCGCACCGAAAATCGTCTGACAGCGCCCTATAACTTCAATTACATAGCATCTAGCCCTTGCTGCATAAGGGCCAGGTGCCAATATGACGTTTATCGCGCATTCGATTTTTGCTGACGGGCGGCACGCCATAAATTTTGTAAGCTGCGCAAGCCTTTCAAAATAACTTTTCGCCTTTACTACCTTCAGGGAAGACTGCATGCCCCCCAACCCGCTGCACCGCGCGTCATACACCTTGCTGGCCCTGGCGGCCAGCGCCACTGCCAGCACGGCCTTTGCACAGACCTCCACATCCGCCGCCACACTGGCGGGCGACGCATGGCAACAATGCGCAGCCACCACCGACAACGCCACGCGCCTGGCATGCTTTGACAGCTGGGCCCAGCATCAACAGCCGCTCACGCCCCCTCCTGGCGCGGGCTGGCAGGCGCCGGCGGCTTCGGCCAACGGCAGTCTTGAGCTACAGCAGGCCGCCAACGCACCCATGGTGCAGGCGGATGTGGCCGTCGGCCAAGGCCTGGTGCCCACGAACGGCGGATGTCGCGATCCGCGCTACAGCGAAATTTCGCGCTTCTTTGAGCTGGAAAACGGCAGCGATTGCGGCACCTTCACGTTCCGGGGCTACAAGCCGCTGTCCGTCTCGGTCGTGGCCGCCGACAGCGTCAACACCCAGCCCAGCAGCCCCGGCAAACCGGCAGCAACGCCGCAGAACTACCGCAAAGAAGAGTTGCGCATTCAGCTGTCGGCACGGACCAAATTGGCCTCGGGTCTGCTGACCAGTCCCACATCGGGCCTGCAGGATTCGCTGTGGGTGGGCTACACCCAGCAGTCTTACTGGCAGATATTCAACCCCGAGCTGTCCCGCCCTTTCCGCACCACCGACCATGAGCCGGAGCTGTTCTACGTCTACCCCACTCAAGCGCAATTGCCGTTTGGCTGGCAGTGGCGCTATAGCGGCATTGGCATGGTGCACCACTCCAATGGTCAGAGTGAGCCGCTGTCGCGCAGCTGGAACCGCTGGTACCTCATGACCGGCGCAGAGCTGGACAATCGCTGGCAAGTGCATGCCAAAGTCTGGCAGCGCATGAGCGAAAGCAACGCTGACGACGACAACCCCGGCATTGAAAACTACTGGGGCCGTGGTGAACTGAAAGTGCTGTGGCAGCCCAATGAGAAAAACACCATTGGTCTGACCGCCCGCGGCAGCATGGGCAAGGGCTACGGTTCCGGTCGCCTGGAGTGGATGCGCACCATTGGCAAAGGCTGGAATGGCGGTGCCAGCAATTTGCGCCTGCACGTACAGTTGTTCTCGGGTTACGGCGAGAGCTTGATTGACTACAACCGCAAACGCAATTCGCTGTCCGTGGGCTTGAGCCTTCTGGACTTTTGAGGGGATGCCTGACAGGGCATAAACATGGCTTGCAGCGCAAGCGTGGCCCGCAGGCTGCAAGCCGGGCATGAAAGGCCTTGTGGTATGCCACTGCTTTCACGCAGAATCCCTGCCGAGCAGCCTTTACGACTTGCTTGCCAAGAATTAGCAGGCCAAGCGCCTGCCAATTCTTGCTCACCACCACCGAGGATGTCGCATACGATGCGTGCCAAGGATGACCATGGATCTGCAATATCAGCTCAAAGCCGGCAACTACTACCTGTACGACATGCGCGACAAACCCAGCGTAGTCACAGGTGAGCGGCGCTTTAAGCTCAAGACAGACCTGCTGGCCATTGCCTTTGATGCCTATACCGGTGAGGTGCACCAGCACGGTACGCCCACACGCATCCAGTCATGGGCAAGCAACACCCGCCGCCGCCTGCGCGCAGCAGGTTTGTGGCAAGAGGCTGAAGACATCGTGGTCATCAGCGGCCCGTTTCCGGTCGATGAAATCAACAAGTGTTTGTGGATCAAAGGCTACTGCCGCCGCTTGCTGCAGCGGGTGGCTACCTTGCCCCATGGCAAATTCCCCACACGCCCTGCGCAGCGCACCAGCAAAGGCTGGCAACGCACGGCGGCATAAAAGCTGCGAGGTGCGGGTGGTTACGCTTCGTCGGCTTCGTCGGCTATTTCGGGCAGCTTGATCACCATCACGGGGCGGCTGCAGCGGCTGATTACGGCCTTGGACACGGAGCCTACCAGCGCGCTCTCAATCGCCCCCATGCCGCGAGCCCCGAGCATGACCAGGTCGGCATCAATTTGCTCGGCCATATCCACCAGCACCGTGCCCGGCTCGCCCAGCACAACCTCCATGGAGTAGCCAACACCGGCGGCATCCAACAAAGCCGCGCAGGGTGACATGAGGTGCTCACCGGCTTGCACGGCGGCCACAGCAATATCGTCGGAGTCTTGCGTGGCCAGCTCCAGCAGCGAGGCAGCTTCCTGCACATTCACCAAAGCGATCTCGGCACGCAAACCACGCTCAACCAACGCCAGGGCCTGGCGCACGGCTTGCAGCGACTCTGGGGAGCCATCTACGGCAATCATGATGTTGGTGTACATGCGGTTCTCCTTGTGATGCATACGGACTGGATTCCACTATAGACCACCCCGGCACGCAGTCATCTGCGGCACTACAGGCCACCTTCTGGGACAATGCGCGCCATCATGCTGCAGTTCGAACTTCTCAAAACCGACCCCGACAGCCACGCCCGCCGTGGCACGCTGACCCTTAACCACGGCAAGGTGCAAACCCCCATCTTCATGCCCGTAGGCACCTATGGCACTGTGAAAGGCGTCATGCCACGCAGCCTGGAAGAGATGGGCGCACAGATCATTCTGGGCAACACGTTCCATCTGTGGATGCGCCCCGGTCTGGACATCATGCAAGGCTTTGGCGGCCTGCACGGCTTTGAGAAGTGGGACAAACCGATCCTGACGGACTCGGGCGGTTTTCAGGTCTGGTCGCTGGGCAATATGCGCAAGATCACCGAAGAAGGCGTGACCTTTCAGAGCCCCGTGAACGGCGACAAGCTGTTCATGTCGCCCGAAGTCAGCATGCAGATTCAGACCACCCTGAACTCTGACATCGTCATGCAGCTCGACGAATGCACACCGTACGAAACCAACGGCAAGAAAACCACCGAAGCCGAAGCGCGCAAATCCATGGAGATGAGCCGCCGCTGGGCCCAACGCTCCAAGGACGAATTCGAGCGTCTGGAGAATCCTAATGCCCTGTTTGGCATCGTCCAAGGCGGTATGTTCCTGGACCTGCGCCAGGAATCGCTGGAAGCGCTGGTGGAGATGGATTTCCCCGGCTATGCCGTGGGCGGCGTCTCCGTGGGCGAGCCCAAGGACGAAATGCTGGAGATCATGGCGCACACGCCGCATCTGCTGCCAGCCCACAAGCCCCGCTATCTGATGGGCGTGGGTACGCCCGAAGACCTGGTGCAAGGCGTGGCCGATGGTGTGGACATGTTCGACTGCGTGATGCCCACCCGCAATGCGCGTAACGGCACGGTGTTCACCCGCTATGGCGACTTGAAGCTGCGCAACGCCCGCCACAAGACCGACCACCAGCCGCTGGACACCAGCTGCACCTGCCACGCCTGCGCGGGCCAGAGCGGCGTGAGCTGGGACGATGGTGGCCGCGACGGCTTCAGCCGCGCCTATCTGCACCATCTGGATCGTTGCGGCGAGATGCTGGGCCCCATGCTGACCACCATCCACAATCTGCACTACTACCTGAACCTGATGCAAGACGTGCGCAATGCACTGGAAGCGGGCACCTTTACCGCCTTTCGCGCCCAGTTCAAAGCGGACCGCGCACGCGGCGTCTAAGTGGTCGCTGGCACACTGTGACACATCGCAAGCCTCCTTCGGGAGGCTTTTTTACGCCCGTCCGGTTTACGATTCTTGTCAATCAAGCGAAGTTGTCTGCCAATCATTTGGTTGCGCCGTTCTACACAATGCGCCAAGACCCACTTCAACACAGGCGTGACTACCAGCAACGCCCCCACCGCCGTGCAGCAGGACACCTTCTCTCTTCCGTTAAACACTTCACTCCGGAACGCTCAGCTGGGTTTGGTGGTCTGTATCTTTTTGGCCTGCCTGGTCCGGTATTTTTAGTCGTCCGATTGGCTATCTGGCCGCGTTCTGGCCAGCCAACGCCATCATGCTGGGCATGTTGCTGCGCAACCCTGCCATGGCCAACGCCCCGTTGACATGGGTCTATGGCCTGGCCACCTTCATGGTGGCCGACGCCATCACCGGCTCCACGCTGTTTGTTACCTTGACCCTCAACACGGCCAATGTGCTGGGGGTGCTGACCGCCTGGCTGTACCTGCGCCGCAAAGACAAGGAAGTGCTGACCTTTCAGCGCCAGCGCTCCGTGCTGGTGATGTTTACAGGCTGCCTTCTGGGTGCCGTTGGTTGCACTGCGGCAGGTGCCTGGCCTGGCAGCATTGCTTTTGGCGTGCCCCTGTGGCGCTCTATGGCGCTGTGGGTATCGGGCGAGTTTTACAACTTCATCCTCATCGTTCCATTGTTCATGGCGGCGCCCAAGGGCTGGTTTTGGACATGGCAAGGCACTTTCAAAGACTGGAATCTGGGCATGCTCTTGCCCTTGCTGGCGCTGGCTGTGAGCGAGGCGCTCAGCCTCTTCATCGGTGGGCCCGGTTCAATCGCATTCATCATGCCCGCCATGGTCTGGTGCGCTATGACCTTTGGCGTCTTTCCGATGGCCATCTTGAACATCTTGGTGTGTTTTGGGAAAACGGCCACCATTGCCATGGGCGCCTTGAGCTTTACGCCCGACCTTGTGATGGAGGCCACGTCTTACCGCACGGGGCTGGCGCTGCTCTCGCTGGCTCCGCTGGCCGTCGCCTGTGCTTACGCGCTGCGCATGCATGCGCTGCAAAAGCTCAGCCACGCGGTGAATCACGACTTTTTAACCGGCGTACTGGCGCGCCGAGCCCTGATTGAGCGCGGGCAAAAGTTGTTCTCGCGCCTGGAGGAAGAGGGGCAGTCCGTCTCGGTGTTGATGCTGGATATCGATCACTTCAAGCTGGTCAATGACCGCTACGGCCACGCCCAGGGTGATGTGGTGCTGCAAGATTTTGCCGTGCTGGCCCGCGATGCCTTGCGCCCTGAAGATTTACTGGGCCGCATGGGCGGCGAAGAGTTTGCCATCATCTTGCCGCGCACCCAGCGCGAGCAGGCGCTGGCCATTGGGCAACGTTTGTGCGACAAGTTTCGGGAACACCAGTTTCCGCTGGCCAACCAGGATTCAATGCGCGCCACGATCAGCATCGGGCTGCATACGGTGAGTACCATTGGTCGCCAGGAAACGCTGGAACAAATGCTGTCCAAAGCCGATGAGGCGCTGTACCAGGCCAAGAACAGCGGCCGCAACCAGGTGCGTCAGTACGGACCGTTGCTGGCACCCTCTTCCTTGTAAAGCATAAAAGATAGCTGCCTGCCGTTGTATTGCAAAGACTTCAGATAGAAAACCATCTGAAGTGCTTGTTTTGCAAAGGTCAGCTGCTATCTATTTACTCAGCACGCGCCACTTTCTCATCGACGCTGCCGCAGCTAAAGCAAAACTTGGCAAAGGTGCTTTTGCGGGTGGAGCACGCTGTGCAGGGTTCAAACAGGCCGATACCGCAATGCGGGCAGAAATCGGTTTTACCATCCTTCAAATCCACCGGCCGCTCACAACCAGGGCACACGCCTTTGGCCAGATGGGCCAGCGCCGCGTCGTAGGCCATGTGGCTGCGTCGTTCGCTGGCAGGCAAGGCTTCGGCCTGCTTTTGGCGCTCCAGATAGCGCTGGAGCGCCACAATCGCCCAGCGCCCGACCAGCACCGTCAGAACAATGCCCACGGCATAGCGCACATAGCCGCCGTAGCTGGGCAGGTAAGGCACCAGTTCGACAAAGAAGGCGAACAGCGCAAAAAAGATAAAGCCCCAGACAAAAGGCCACCACGTGCTTTTGCGTTTTTTGACGAACAACCAGCCCGCCAGCGCCAGCAGTGGCAACGTCAGCGCCAGGCGGTAAAAGAACACCCGCAGCTCCTGCGCGCGCTCCGCTTGCTGCATGCGCTCACCCGCATCACGTTCCATGCCTTGTAGCTGCTGGCGCACCCGACTGGCGGACTGGCGCGCATTCAGCAGCGCCTGGTCTTGCGTTTGCAGGCTTTGCTGGGCATTGCGTTCTGTCTGGCGCAAGCCATCGAGCGCCTGCGTGCGCGCAATCACTTCGGGGTCTTGCTCGCTGCGCTGTGTGGCAGAACGTGTGGCAATCCAGTTGCGAAAACTGTCCTGTGCGGCCTGCGTATTGCTGCGCGCCTCCTGCCATTGCAGCTGCGCCTGCTCGCGCTCATCGCTGGCCTGTTCCTGCTGCGTGCGGGCCTGCTCCAGCTGCGTGCGCAACGCGACAGCCTGCTGGGGATCGGCCAAGAAAGTGTCCAGCTCCAACTGATCTTCCACCTGCGGCAGATCGCCCACCACGGCAGAACCCAGGCCGATTAAAAAGCTGGCGAACACCAGGGCGACCAACCATAGCCCCCGGCGAAACCACTTCTCCGACAACCGCAAAGACTTAGACATACAGGCCTTTCTGCCCTAACAACCGCATTATTGGGGAGTCTCTTTATCGCGCTGCCCAAGGCGCAACAGCCAGTTTTTGCTGCGCCGCAGGTACAAAGGGTCCCGCCAGCACATCAGCAGCACAAAGGCGGCATTGGCCAGTCCCATGCACAAAAACAGCTGCGGCACGCTCAAGCCCGCTGCCAGCAACGCACCGGCCAGGAGCGCCGAGATCACCATGAACAGCGCGTTCAAAATATTATTGGCCGCAATAATACGAGCCCGGTGCGTGACCGGGCTGCGTTGCTGAATCAGTGCATACAGCGGCACGCTGTAAATCCCGGCCGCCATCGACAAGCCCAGCAAATCCAGCAGCACCCGCCAGCGTGCGAAAGTTTGCACAAACTCCCACACCCCCAAAGGGCCGGCCACCGGCGGCAGCTGCTCCAGGCTCCACCACAAATCGACGGCAAATACCGTCATGCCCATTGCGCCCAGGGGCACCAAGCCGGGCTCTATGCGTCCGCGCGAGAGCGATTCGCACAGCAAGGCGCCGATGCCCACGCCCAGCGAGAAAACCACCAGCAGCAAGGCAGCCACCTGCTCATTGCCTCGCAGCACTTCTTTGGCCAGCACGGGAAATTCCGCCAGAAACACTGCGCCAAAAAACCACATCCAGCTAATGCCCAGCAGGGCACGAAACACCACGCCGTCTTGCCGGGCCAGTCGCACATTGGCCAGCGTTTCGCTCACGGGGTTCCAGTTCATGGGCTGCGTCACCACCGGCTTGGCAAAGCGCGGAATGCCGTGCGCAGCGCAGCGCCCCAGCAAGGCCAGCGCCAGGCACGCAATGGCGACATGAATACGGCCCACGCTGGGCGTGGCAATCAGCACGCCGCCCACCATATTGCCCAGCAAAATGGCCATGAAAGTGCCCATTTCCACCATGCCATTTCCACCGGTCAGTTCAGACGGTTTGAGCACCTGCGGCAGGTAGGCAAACTTGGCCGGGCCAAAGAAGGTGGAATGCACGCCCATGCCCACCAGACACAGCAGCAGCAAGACCGGCCACTGCATGACAAAGCCCAGCAAGGCACACCCCATGATGGCGATTTCACAGTCCTTGACGCGCCGCATCAGCAGGCTTTTGTCCATGCGATCCGCCAGTTGCCCTGCGGTGGCAGACAGCAGCAAAAACGGCAAGATAAACAGCGCCCCGATCACCAGCCCCGCCAACTGTGGTGGCAGCCAGGCCACCTGCAACTGGTACGTCACCAATACGGTCAGCGCGAACTTGAACAAGTTGTCGTTGGCCGCCCCTAAAAGCTGCGTCAGAAAAAATGGGCCAAAGCGGCGCTGCCGCAACAAGCCAAACTGTGGCGTGTGCTCGCTCATGGAAACATCACAGTGTTAAAGGGATGAAAGGGGTTGAAGGGGTTGTAGAAAGACAATTAATTGTGCACTCAGGTGTTGCAGCACCTCGCCCTCCACCTCACAGGCGGAGGTGAAACCCAGCAACGGCACGGGACCGAGGGCATGGCGAATCAATTGCAGCTCCGCATCCACTTGCGGCTTGCGGGGCAGCGCCTGCCGGTGCTGGCTACGCACATAGATGGCACCGGCAATACAAAAACCGTGCGGCTGCGTTTCTGGTCCAGCATCGCCACCCCACGCCACTTCGGGCGTGAGTGCTTCACCAATTTCTGCACATGCGCGCCGAATGTCTGCGCGCACTGCTTGCTCATCGCGCTGGCACAGCGTAATCGCATGGCCTTGCTGCAACGGCGCGCGCAACACCAGGGCTCGGCGCAGCGGATCCAGCCCTGCGATGGGCTGCGCCCTGGATTGCGGCTCAATGCATTTGCCGGCGGTGGGCATGGCCTGCGGCGAAATCGCCAGCATGGTTTGCTGCACGCGGCCCCAGATGGACGCAGCATCGGCCTGGGGTGAAGCCATAGCCGGGCCCAGCGAGAGCCGCTCCAGCAACACGTCCAAGGCAGCCCGTCCATCCAGCTGTAGCAAGACATCGCCTTCGACGTGCGTTGCAGTGAGGCTATTGCCCAAAGGTTTACAGCCTTGCATGCTGACGGCGAGCATCTGCACCGATGGGCCAAACAGCACGCCCGAAACACCGCCGCGCTGCACGCCCCCGCCGCCAATGCTGGGCGGCATCAGGCTGCGCAACTCATCACCCCGTACTACCTGTGCCTGCGCATGGGCCAAAGCAGAGACACCACCTACAAGCTTGCCGCCGGGCATGGCAGCTTGTAAGGCTGACAACTGCGTTTCAAGACTCGTCTGGGTGGCCTCGCCATGCACCAAAGCCATGGACGCCACCGAAGGCGCAAACCCACTTTGTAACGGTGCAACGCCCGAGAAAACCTGGTAGTCAGCGCCTGCTACACAGGGCAGCAGCACGGCCAGCGCCCCGGTTTCGCCGTAATCCATGTCGCCACCCAGCACCGAAGCAGCAGCACAGCCCACCCAGTGCTGCACATCGGGCAACGCATCCGCCAGCATGGCAAAAATGGCCGCAGCATTGCCTGTATACGATTGCGACAGATAGACCAAACCCAGGGGGGGCGAAGGATCGAGCTGCTGCATGCAGATCTGCGCCCGCAGTTGCACCACCACTTGTTTGGTGGCGAACTGCCATTGCGCATGGCCGGCATGGGCACACGGGAAAAACGGCATCAAGCAAAATCTCCTTCATGTACCCCTGCAGCGCACGGGGGCAGGCAGAACGTCCGTCAGGCCGACTCTGGCGCTTAGCGCGCGGATGGCTTACGGGCCACAGCCTTTTTAGCAGGCGCGGCCTTGGGTTTGGCTGCCGCGCGCTGTGCTTTCGTGTCAGCCGCCGCCGCTTTCTTCACCGGCGCTTTCGCTGCGGCCTTGGCTGCAGGCCGGGAGGCTTTTTTTGCCGAGGATGCAGGAGTGGCTGTCGCGCCCTCCGGCACACCCTTGGCGACCGCCTGGCGCACCATGTCTCCTGCGGTTTTGACGGCCACCTTGGCAAAGTCAGACGTCATCTGCGTGGCTTTGGCAATGGCTTGCTGCTGCGCCGGGTCTTGCAGGGTTTGCTGGGCAATTTGCTGAAACTGCTGGGTCAGCGAAGACCACCATTGCAGGGCCGTATGCATGGCTGCCGCCTGGGCGGCACTCGGTGCCTCTCCAGCAGCTTGTGCTGGCTCTGCGGCCGCGTCTGGTGCCGGAGCCGGGGCAGGTGCGGGTGCTGGTTTTGGCTGGGGTTGCGCAGCCGCTGGCGCTGGTGACGCAGCACTGGGTTTGTCACCTCCCAGCGGCCAGTCTGCCAAGCCACTGCTGGCTGCATTGCTCGCGCTGGACTGAGCCGCTGCCGCTGCTGCTGCGCCCGCAAAAGGAAAAGCTTTAGCCAGATCCGTCATGTTGACGTTCATGCCCTGCAAGGTGGACAGCGTCATCTTCTGCACCTGCAGCGCTTGCACCGTGGCGCTGAGCGCGCGGCCGTTTTGCTCCAGCCAGAACTGCACGGCTTTGAGCTCTTCGATGCGTTTGTCGATTTCTTCGACGCTCATGGTCGGAGCAATCCAGTGCGACATGGAGGGCATGGCGGCAGCCCCTTGCCCGGCTTTGCCCAGATTTTGCAAAAAATCAAAACCGGGGATGAACTTGCCAAAACCAAATGCAGATGTGTCATTCATCACAAGCGCTCCATGCGAGTAAAAAAAGCCCGGACACACCACGGTGCCCGGGCTGCTGGCGACAAGCTTACTCCAGCCGCTCACCGCGTTGTGCGGCTTGCGTGACAGCGTCTATCAATGGCCGTGCTGGTGCGGCATGGCGTGACCCTCCCCGTGCTCGTGCCCGTGCCCGTGCCCGTGCGTGGCAGCAGGTGCGCGGCGTTGCACCGGTACTTGCAGGTGCAGGCGCGACATCTCACCCTTGCCATCTTTGAACACCAGCGTCACCGGCACGTCCACGCCGTCGTTCAGAGGGGCTTTGAGTTGCTGGAACATCAGGTGGTAGCCACCGGGCTTGAGTTCTACCGTTTGGCCTTCAGGCAGCGCCAGACTCTCAATGGCGCGCATGCGCATGACATCGCCATCCATTTTCATTTCATGGATTTCACCGGCCCCTGCAGCGGGCGTTTCCACGCCAACCAGTTGTAGCGGCTCTTGCGCGGTCAGGCGCACAAACGCGCCCGTGGCCTGCTGGCCTGCCACGCTGGCACGGGCCCAGGCGCCTTCGGCTTTCACATGGGCCGCATCTGGGTGGGCCATGGCCGTACCGCCCAGCAACGCTGACAGCAACAGGGAGGCGCACATCCAATACGAGGTCTTTGACATACAAACTTTCTAAAAAATGCAATGCGCACAGCGCGCCAAGCTGCGGCTGCGCGGGAATGTGTGGAAAGTGAGCGGCCTAGACCGGGGGGCCCCGCGCAGGCGGCCATTGAATGGAGGGCCCGCCCTGCCCTGTGTGCAGCGGTGCCTGCGGCACTGCCTGCAGCGCATGGCAGCCCACCGTCTGCGCCATGGCTGCAGGTGGCGCCAGTATGGGCAAGCACAGCGGGCAGTCAATCAGATGGTGCAGCGCTGCCGCATCGCCGTCGTGCGCATGTGTGATCGGGCTGGGAGCCCATTGCGGCACGGGCTCGCCGGAGCACAGGCGCTCAATACGGTGGCTGGTCTGCTGGGCCAGCACCACCGGCGCGGCAATGCTGACGCACACCACGCACAGCCACGCCCACAACACCGCCAAAGCGGTGCTGCGCACAGGGAGCAAGGGGCGGTGTGTGGGCATGGACGGTGATTCTAGGCAGGCAAGCTATCGGTAGCGCCGGAACCAATGAGAAATATTAGCCAAATCAGGCTTTAGCCCTTTATCCATAAGGGCTAGCAGCTCCTGTTTCAGGAATGCAATTCCCCTTCCAGAAAGCGCAGCAAGCCACTGGCGCGACGTGTAGGCCGGGCAATGGCAGCGGTGAGCAGCGATGGGCTCTCTGCCATCAGCGTGAAATGGCTGCGCGCACGGGTAATGCCGGTGTAGACCAGTTCGCGCCCCAGCACCCCGCCGGCCTGCGCGGCCAGTACCAGCGCGGTGTGTTCGAACTCCGAGCCCTGGCTTTTGTGCACCGTCATGGCAAACGCGGTTTCCACGTGCGCCAGACGTGTCACGCTGACCGAGCGCAATTCCTGACCGTTCAGGAAATACACCCTCAGCGCGTGGCCCGGTGCCGCGCTGGGCAAGGTCATGCCGATATCGCCATTGAACACGCCCAGCGCCGCATCGTTGCGCGTGACGATGACCGGGCGGCCGGCATACCACTCGCCCTCTTGCGCAATCACGCCTTGCGCCCGCAATGCCTGCACCACGGCCTGATTGAGCCCTGCCACACCCCACGCACCCTCACGCACCGCGCACAGCAAGCGAAAGCGGTCAAACGCATGAATCACTTCACGCAGCCACGCACCGTGCGCAGTGGCCAGATCGGCGCTGTGCTGCACTTCGGGCCAGCGCTGCAAGGCCTGTACATAGGCACCGTAACCGGGCGCATCACCGCGCCCCTGCAAGGCCAGTGCATGCACATACGGCAAGCGGCCATCCTGGCGCAGCGCCACGGCGGCATGCCCGCCGGCCTGTGCCATACAGTCTTGCAGCACTTGCACACTGGCCTCCGCATCGCCAGCATTCACCGCGCTGGCCAGCGCTGCAATCGGCCCCTCAAAACGGCGGCTGGCGCGCAGCATCACCGTGTGCTGCGCCAATGCGGGTGCAGGCGGCGCCTGCCGGTACTGCGCAGGAATAGTTTCCCCGGCTACGCGCTGCACAAAGTCCACCGTCTGGGCGCCATAGCGACCGGCTTGTGCATCGCGACACAAGTCGCCCAGCACGGCCCCGGCTTCGACCGAGGCCAGCTGGTCTTTATCGCCTAACAACACCAGGCGCGCATGCGCTGGCAAGGCTTCGAGCAGGGCCGACATCATCTCCAGATGCACCATGGAGGCCTCGTCCACGATCATCACGTCCACATCCAGCGGACGGCCTGCATGAAAGCCCCAGTGCCGCGTGCCGGGGCGCGCACCCAGCAGCGCATGCAGCGTGCGCGCTGCGCCCACGCGCTTGACCAGCGCATTCAGGTCTAAACGCTCGCCGACGCTTTTTTGCAAGTCGGCCAGCGCGGTTTCAATCGATTGTTTGAGCCGCGCTGCGGCCTTACCGGTGGGTGCAGCCAGTGCCACACGCAGCTGATCAGCATCCGGCGCAGTGGCAAACAGCAGCGCCAGCAAACGTGCCGCCGTATAGGTTTTGCCCGTACCGGGCCCACCCGTGATAACGGAAAACCGGCCGCGCAGCGCCATGGCGCAGGCCACTTTTTGCCAGTTACAGGCTTCGGCTGATGGCGCAAACAAGGTGTCCAGCCACTGGCGTGCATCGGCTTCATTCAAGGTCTGCTGCGAGGCCTGGCTGCGCTCCAGAATGTGCTGCGCCACCACCCGTTCATAGTCCCAGTAGCGGCGCAAATACAGCAAAGGCTGCGCGGAGTCTGCAGCGGCAAGCACCAGCGGCTGCGCTTGGTCGGCCTGCTGCGGCGCCACACGCACCAGGGGGCTGCGCAGCAGGGCCTGCAGCCAATCGCTCAATTGCGTGGGCAGCTGTGCCCACACCGCTTGCAGCACGGGCAACTCCTGTGCCTCCCAGCCCAGCACCACATGCGGGGCATGCACCACATCGGCCAAGGGCAGGCAGCTGTGGCCGCGCCCCTCCATGTGTGCCAGCAAGGCTGCCGCCATCAATACACACGGGGCCACGCCCGCATCCTGCTCATGCACCCACACGGCCAATGCCACATCCAGACGGCGCAGCACGCCCACATCGGCCCAGTTTCGCAGCAGTTGCAGCGTGGTGCTGACATTCAGCGGCGCAGGTTGCGCCCAGGCCGCCTCAAACATGTCCAGCGTGGCGTTATCCACAGAGCGTTTGCGAATCATGCGGTTACCTCGTCCAGCAGTTGCTCCAGCGCATCCAGCACTGGCAGACAGGGCGGCACGTGGTGCACCCCACGCGCAGGGCTGTCCAGCCCACGCAAGAAAAAGTACAGCGCACCGCCCAGTTGCGCCTGGGGCGCATACGCATCACCCAAACGGCTTTGCAGCAGACGGTGCAGCGCCAGCATGTACAGCGCAGCCTGCACGTCATAGCGGTGCTGCAGCATGGCGTGCTCCAAGGCGGCATCGGTGTAGGCGCTGCCGTCCACCCCCAAGTGGTTGGTTTTGTAGTCCATCACCCAGTAGCGGCCTTCGTGCACCAGCACCAGGTCGGCAAAACCCATCAACATGCCGTGCAGGCTGCGCTGCGGCAGCACAGGCCGTACTTGTCCCGGCAGAATGTGGGCGCGGCAAATGGCATCCACCTTGTCGGCGGGCAACTGCGCCAGGGGCAGCCAAAATTCCATCTCTGGCAGGCGCGTGGCAATCTGGGCCAGGCTGCAATTGAGCAAGGGCAACTCCAGATGCACGGCTTGCGCCAGCCATGCCACCACGTCAGCCCCTTCTTCAGCGCGCCCGGCGTGGTCACATCGTCGCAGCAAGCGCTCCGCCAGCAGGCCCTGCCCATCGGGCTGCAAAGCGAAGTCTTCGCCCTCCAGCCATTCAAGCTGGTCATGGATAAAGTTACCCACCAGCTCCCCCCGCTTGAAGCGGTGCCACACCGGCGCGCTGGCATCGGCTTTGAGCAGGCTGGCTCTGGCGGGCAGTACATCGGCGGCCATGTGCTCGTCATCGGCCGGGCGCATCGCCGAAACCGGCAGCACCGCCCCGACTTTGCTGGCCGCGCCACGCACCAGTGCCGTAAAGCTGCCAATGCCCCAGGTGCGGTCAAAGTCGCCGGGGTAGGCGGCCGGGGTCTGCAATGCCACGGGCGCATCCCGCGCCTGCAAGCTGCTGCAGGCCACGGGCAATAGCAAGCGCTGTACCTGCACATGCGGGCATGCGGACATTAACCCCTGCAAAGCCTTCCACCACTGCACTGCATTGGCCGCCTCGCCACCATTGAGCAGATAGCCGCTGGCGCCTTGGTGGTTCACGCATTGTCTGGAGTTGCCCTTGCTCAGCGCCCCCATACCCACCCACAGCGCATGGCGCGGGCGTGTGAGCGCTACGTACAGCAGACGCAGGTCTTCGCGCAGGCGGTCGGTGTCGGCCTGCGCCAATGCCTCGGCACTGGGCGAGAGTTGCAGCTGTTTGCTGCCATCGGCCTGCGGTACCCGCACCCAGTCGTCGCTGTAGGTGCGAAAGTCCGCCGCGAAAGGCAAAAACACGATGGGGTACTCCAGGCCTTTGCTCTTGTGCACGGTGACGATCTTGACCAGATCCGCATCGCTTTCCAGCCGCACTACCTGCTCTTCCGAGCCTGCTCCGGGCTCTTGCACCTGCATCCCCAGCCAGCGAATGACCGCCTGCTCTCCCTCCAGCGTGGCGCTGGCGTTTTGCAGCAACTCGGCCAGGTGCAGAAAGTTGGTCAGGCGGCGCTCCCCGCCCACCTCGCTGAGCCAGCGGGCAGGCAGATCCATGCGGTGCAAGGTCTGGCGCAACATGGCCAAAACGCCTTGGCGCTGCCATACGCCATGCAGCTTGGCCAGCAGGGCGCTGTGGGCATCGAAGGCCTCGTCATCGCTGGCCAGCCAGGCCAGCTCCTCCAGGCTCAAACCCATCATGCTGGTGGCCAAGCCAGCACGTACGGCGCGCACATCCAGCGGCGCGACCACGGCGCGCAGCCAGTAGACCAAGTCCTGCGCTTCAGCGCTGGCAAACACCGATTCCTGGTCAGACAGATACACCGATGCCACGCCCCGGCGCTGCAACTGGCGGCGCACGGTGGCCGCCTCGCGGCCATTGCGCACCAGCACCGCCATATCGCAGGGGCGCACGCGCTGCAGGGCTTGGCCGGATTGCGCAAAGCCCACTTGCCCATCGTTGAGCCATTGCACGATCTGCTCGGCACAGGCTTGGGCCATGTGCTGGCGCAGGGTCTCGGCATTCACGGCTTCGCCTTGTTCGTCGTGCCACCACACTTGCATGGCAGGCACGGCCTGGCCTTGGCGGCTCAGGAGTTCTGCGCGCCCCTGGGCGCGCACCGCATCAAAGGGCAGAGGGTTGTCGGCCTGCCCATCAGAACCTTGGCGAAACATGAAGGCACCCACACCGGCACGTTGCTCGGCCTGCACAAACCACTGGTTGACGGCCTGTACCACGCCTTCGGTGGAGCGGTAATTGGTCTCCAGCACATAGTGGCGGCCTTCTGTGGCCTGCCGCGCGCGCAGGTAGCTGTAAATGTCGGCACCGCGAAAGCCGTAAATCGATTGTTTGGGGTCGCCAATCAGCAGCAAAGCGCTGTGCGGGTCGTTGTCTGCCGTGCGGTAAATGCGGTCAAACAAGCGGTATTGCAGCGGCGAGGTGTCCTGAAACTCATCAATCAGCGCCACGGGGTACTGCGCCAGAATGCTGGCGCGCAAGTTGGCACCGTTGTCACCGGCCAGCGCCACATCCAGACGCTGCAACATGTCGGCAAAGCCAAAGGTGCCCGCCTGGCGCTTGAGCCACTGCATGCGCTGCTGCACTTGCGCAGCCGCGTGCAAACGCATGGCCACAGACGGCTGGGGCAGTTGCTCCAGCGCCACCAGCAATTGCTGCAACTGCGCCAGCTCTTGCGGCAGCAGCACATCCATGGTCGAGCCCTTGCAGGCCTCGGCAATGCCTTCTGGGCTCAGGCGATGGCGTGCGGCCTCGGTCAGCGCCAAGGGGGTGTGCAGGGGGTCTTGCGCCCAAGCTTTGAGCGCATTGAGCCAGCCGGTGTAACGCGCGGGCTGCAGCTTGCGCTTGTCCCACAGATGGGCTTGGCCATCAAGCTGCGCATCCAGCCAATGCTGCAATCGCGCGGCTTTATTTGCCCAGCCTTGCGCCAAGGCCAGCACCGAGCTTTCATGCGCTTGCAGGGCGCTTTCCACGCACTGCGCCAGCGTGCCTTCGCCATGAGCCGCGTCGATGCTGTCACGGCTCAGCCGCTGCACATCGGCCACCAAGGCGTTGAGGTTTTTCCAGACCTTCAGCACCGCGTCCAAGACTTCGCCTTGCAGCGGATAGCACTGCTGGCGCCAGTAGTCCTGCGCGGCATCCAGCAGGCGCTGGCCTTCATCGCTCTCCAGTTCCTCATCAAACAGATTGCCGCTGTCAAACGCATGCTCACGCAGCATGCGCTGGCACCAGGCGTCGATGGTGAAGATGGCCGCATCGTCCATGCACTCCGCCGCCATGGCCAGGCGCCATGCAGCTTGTTCGCGCTCCACACCTTGCGCGTACTGCGCTACCAAATCCAACAGAAACGCGTCCGGCTTTTCTTTGTCATTGGCAGGGGGCAGGCCTCGAAAACATGCCACTGCTTGTACCAAGCGCTGACGGATACGGTCTGACAACTCACGCGTGGCAGCACGCGTGAACGTCATCACCAGAATATCGGGCGGCATCAGCGGTTTTTCAAACGCGTGCGCGCCGCCATGGCCGAGCACCAGCCGCAGATACAGCGCGGCAATTGTCCAGGTTTTTCCGGTGCCTGCGCTGGCCTCAATCAAGCGGCTGCCATGCAGCGGAAATTGTTCTGCCCGCAAAACGTGGCGCTGTGTCATTGCTCATCTCCTGTCGCAGCATCGCGGCCCCATTCGACCACCACCACGCTGCTGTCGCACCACGCATGCAGGGGTGCATACACCACCTGCGCCAGCTCCATCAACTGCCCATCTGCCACCAGCGACTCATAGTCGGGAAACACGCGCTGCCACGTGATGTCTTCACACTCGCCACGGCGGTTAAAGCCGCCTTGGTAGGCCGCCGTGGCACCCACCAAATCGTCCTGCGCCGCAGCCAGTGCAGTTTTGTGCGGCAAGGGCAGCGGCTGCTGCTGGCCGTGCAACCACACTTGCAGCAAGTCGTTCAGTGCCGTGCGTGCGGCATCGGGCTCCATCGGCTGAATGTGCAGACAGGCGTCGCGCCCTACCACCATGCCCTGCACTTCCAGGCCACAGGCAGCGGCCACCAGACTGCGCACATAGACGGGCAGCAAGCGGTCGCGCCGCACTTGGCTTTTGGGCGTAAGCACATCGCGGGGATCCAGCAGCACCCAGGTGGGCAGCACGCCCGGGGCATTACCGGGGGGCAGCCACAGCTGATCGAGCCAGTCTTCCAGCACCACGCCCGCATGCGACCAGTGCAAACGCTCGCGCTCTGCAGGCAGGGGGTAATCCTGGCGCACCTGCTGCCATGCTTTGAGCCCCGGCAGCAGCGTCGCCTGCAGTTGCTGCGCCTCGCGCTGGCCCAGGCCGGCCAACGGCAAACGCCCTGCGCGCTGCAGGCTGTGAATGCGGCTTTGCAGCAACTGCGCGGCCACGTCGCCCGCGCCCCAAGGGGCAGATTGCTGCTCCCAGTCGGTGACAAAGCTTTGCTGCAGCTCCTGCACCAGGCCATACGCGCGCAAACCGTCGAGCTGGAACATTTCTGCGTCTTCCACCACGCTGTCTTCCACCTCAAAGTGCACGCTCAGGCGCTGGCGAAAAAACGCCTTGGCCGGGTGCCGCACAAACTGCGTCAGCTGCGCCACGGTCAGCGGCACTTGTGAATCGGGCACAAAGGCGGGCATGGCATGCCCAGCCGATGCCAGCGCCTGCGCGGTGTGCGCAGCGCGCCATTCGCTGGCATAGGTGCGCAGCGCACTGTCCGCCTCAAAGTAGCGACGGCTGAACGGTTGTAGCGGGTGGTGCCAGGTGCGTTCGCGCAGAAGATCGTTCTCGCCACACCAGCCTGCCGACAAATACTCACGCAGCTGCGACACCAGCACCGAGGCCGGTTGCTCACTGTTGTCGCGCACATGGTGACCGGCCCAGCTGATGTACAGCGCACGCCGTGCGGACAACAGCGCTTCGAGCATGAGCTGGCGGTCATGGTCGCGCCGCGCACGGTCACCGGGGCGGTACTGGCCGCTTTGCTGCATCAAATCAAAGTCGTTGCGCGTGGCACGGCGCGGGTAGTCGCCATCGTTCATGCCCAGCAGGCACACCACTTCAAATGGAATGGCACGCATGGGCATGGGCGTGGCAAACGTCACGCCACCTGCGCGAAAACGCTGTTCCAGCGTGGGTTGCTCCAGCGCCTGCAACCACGCCTCTTGCGCCACGGCCAAAGGAATGGTTTGGGCGTAACTGGCTTGCTCACAGGCCTCCAGCCAGCGTTCCAAGGATTTGTCCAGGCCATCGAGCAATGCACGCTCGACCTCATCTTGCGGGGCGAACATGTCATGCGCCAGTTGGCGCAGGCGCTGTGCCCAGACCGTGGGTGCGGCATCTTGCAAGGCTTCATCCCACCAGCGCATCAGGCGCTCCAGCACGGCCGCCAGCACACCCGCCAGCTCAGCATCGAGGCCGCCGACTTCGTCATACGGCTCAATCTCGCCCCAGGCGGCAGAGTGCTGCACGCCTTGCGCACCGGCCATGCTGCGGCTGCCGGTGGCGTAGCCCAGCAGCATGCGGCGCAGGCCAAACCATGCGCTGTTGCGCTCACCACAAGCATGCAGGCCCAGACTGCCGCGCTGCTGTGCGTTCAGGCCCCAGCGAATGCCAGCACCGGCCATCCATTGCGTCAGTTGCGGCACATCTTCAGGCGCCAGGCCAAAACGCGCCGCCACGGCGGGCACGTCCAGCAGATCAACCAGCTCACTCAAGCGGCAGCGCTGCTGCGGCAGGCACAGCAACCACTGCAGCGCCACCACCATGGGGCTGGAGGCACGCGCATTCAGGTCGGCAATATCGAACGGAATGTAGCGGGAATCCGTGCGGCCGTACTGGCCAAACACAGCGCGGATCGACGGCGCGGCTTTCTGGATATCAGGCAGCATCACGATCACATCACGCGGGTGCAAGGGCGCTTGGCCCTCTGCCACCGGCTGGGCCAGCATATGCAGCAACTGGTCGTGCAGCACCTCCAGCTCACGCACCAGACTGTGGGCACTGTGAAAGACGATGGAGTGGTCGCTGGCCGCAATGCGGTGCGCGGCCTGCAGCGTGCGCGGGTGCTCGTTCAACGGCAGTAAATCGCGAATGCTGCGCTGCACCTGTTGCAGCAGCGTGCCCTCATCCGCAGGCGCGTCATCAAACAAATCCACGCGCGGCCAGACCACCGGATTGGCGGTGGCATGCGTGTTGTCAAATTCATCGAGCAAGCGCACATAGTCGCGGCTCTGGCGGCCCCATGCAGCCAGCAAAGGGTGGGCGTGGGCATGCATGGATTCCAGCGGCACCAGCGTCAAATCCTGGCCATTGCGCAGCGGCTGGCGGCGGCGCTGCATGCGCAGCAAGTCTCGCCCATCAATGGCATCGGCCCAGTGGTAGCGGCAAGGGTTGGGCACCGCCAGCACCACCTGACAGTGGCGCGACAACGCATCCATGAACCCCAGCATGGCCAACGGCACATGGCTCAGGCCAAACAGCACCACACGGCGCGGCACTGCCACCGTGCCGGGCTCTGCATCGCGCAAGCGCTGCATCACTTTTTGGCGCAACGCCGTGCGCGTGGCGGCCTTTTCTTCGGGCGTTAAATCCAGCAACACGGCACGCCAAAGGTTGGGCTGCCAGATTTGGCCGGTGGGCACCAGTTGGTCCGGCTGGCCGGGCTGCGTGAGCACATCGCGCCCGCTTTCCCAAGCGTTGAGCCAGTCGCCACGGTAGATTTGGTACTGGTCAAACAGGTCGGCCAGACGCTCGGCCAGTTGCAGCAGCCGCTCAGATTCACCGGGGCGCAAAAAGTTGGCAATCGGTGCAAAGGCTTCGTCGTGCAGGCACTCCGGCAACAGGCGCATCAAGCGCCACGTGAGCGGAATTTTCTCCAGCGGCGAAGACGGAGGCACCTCATTTTTGCCCAGCACCTGGCGGTAAGTGCGCCAGACAAAACGTGCCGGCAGCTCCACCTTGGCGGCGGCGCACACGCCCAATTGCTCGGCCATGCGCATCTTGAACCATTCGGCCGTGCCGTTGCTTTGCACGAGGATGTGCTCTTGCTCCAGCGGCTCCAAGGGATGGCCCTCGAACCACGCCATCAGTGTGTCTGCCAGTGTTTCGGTGCAGTTGCCGTGCAGGGCCACCAAGCCCGGTGCGATGGAGGTTGCCAAAGAACCCTCTCCCTCTTGTTTTGTTAGATGCGCGAATGCTGCAAGACTGCCACGCCTGCGATAGCCGAGCAAACGTAATGAAGTCTTGCTAATTTAAAAAGAGGAGCAGCCTGCCTTTTGATTTCAACGACTTCAACATGCATTAGCAATCAAATCGTTCATTAGCAACGGCTAAATGCTCTCATTTTCAATATATTCATGGTGAGCCTGCGCACAAAGTCAAGCATGTGGCTGATAGGCAGCGGGCTGGCTGCAGCCTAAGATTCAGCGTAATTTTCAGCACAAAAAATTCACCCAAAGAGCACCCAGTTTATGCCCTCACCCACTGAATGGATCTCGCGCAGCGTAGCCCGCCTGCGCGCACCGTCGTCTGACGCAGAAAGCTCCGCCGTTGCCGCGCAGCAGACACCCATCGATGCCACACCGACGACAGCGGCGCGCGCCACACAAGACCGCCTGCAAGCCACCTTGCGCCGAGGCACCGAAGCGCTGTCGCCACGTGCTTTGCGCCGTTTGCTCACGGAGTTGCAGGCTGTGGCCGACCCATTGGTGAGCGATATCGAAGCGGGCAAATGCGCGCAAGAGATCGCGCTCTGGTATGCGCAGGCCTCCAGCGCAGCGCGCTATGACATGTGGGTGCTGCTGTGTGAGCAATTTGCGCCCGACATCAGCCATTTTCAAGCGGCCTACGCCCGTTTCGAATCTGCGAAAGACACCGCCGACAAATTGCAGGCGGAAATAGATTTGCGCCGCGCCCTCACCTCACCACGCACGCGCTTGTTGCAGCGCTGCGCCGTGTTCCCGCAGGGCGTGCGGTTTCTGGTCGATCTGCGCGCTGAACTGCTGCCCCATCTCAAAAAAGACAAGCGCCTGCAAGCACTGGATGCAGAGTTGGAGCAGCTCTTTGCCTCATGGTTCGATGTGGCATTTCTGGAACTCCAGCGCCTGTCCTGGGACTCGCCCGCATCGCTGATTGAAAAACTCATCAAATACGAAGCCGTGCACGACATTCGCAGCTGGGCCGATCTGAAAAACCGCCTTGACAGCGACCGCCGCTGCTACGGTTTCTTCCACCCACGCCTGCCCAATGAGCCTTTGATTTTTGTGGAGGTGGCACTGGTCGAAGGCATCTCTACATCGATCACGCCCTTGCTGGACGAATCTGCCGCCCACCAAGATATCTCGCGGGCACACACCGCCATTTTTTACTCCATCAACAACACCCAGACCGGGTTGCGCGGCGTGAGTTTTGGTGATTCGCTCATCAAACACGTGGTCGAAACACTGAGCGCGGAATTTCCACGCTTGCGCACCTTTGCCACGCTCTCACCCATACCAGGCTTTCGCGCATGGCTGACCAAAAATGCCGCGCACATGCTGCAACGTCTGGAAGACAAACCCCGCCAAGAACTGCTGCGCGCGCTGGGCACCGAGCAGTTGGACGCCCCAGGCTTTCTCAGTGCCGCCGAGCAAGCCCTCAGCTTGCCAGCCAACTCCCCCGTACGGCAGCTTTTGATGCGCTGCGCCGCACATTACCTGGGCAGCGAGATGCCCAAAGGCCAGCCTGCCGACCCCGTGGCACGCTTTCATCTAGGCAACGGCGCACGCGTGGAGCAATTGAACTGGGCTGCCGACCCTTCGCCCAAGGGAATGAAACAGTCTTATGGCTTGATGGTGAATTACCTGTATGACCTCAAACGCCTGGATAAGCACCGCCTGATGCTGGCAAAAGGCCAGCCCGCGGTCTCACGGGACGTTGAAAGCCTGGCCAAGTTCTGAGCTGACTTGCCTCTGAGCTTGCGCAAGCGGGCTTCACGGGCCTCAAGGCGCTACTTCCAGCAAAAACAGGAAAGCGGCACACCAACAGAAAAGCCCTAGATCATTGCTGATCTAGGGCTTGAATTTGGTGGCCCGGGACGGAATCGAACCGCCGACACAAGGATTTTCAATCCTCTGCTCTACCGACTGAGCTACCGGGCCTTTCTTTACAACTTAGCGATGCTGCGTTGTGCCGAAGCCATGATTATAGGCAGAGTTTTTAGCCTCAAAAACAAAAAACGAAATTTTTTAAAAATTTCTTATCCGCGGCGGCTGCGGCCCAAATCCACACCCAGCTGGCGCAACTTGCGATACAGGTGGGTACGCTCCAAGCCGGTCTTTTCCGCCACGCGGGTCATGGAGCCGCCTTCACGGGCCAAATGAAATTCGAAGTAGGCTTTCTCAAAGCCATCCCGCGCCTCACGCAGCGGGCGATCCAGATCAAAGTCCTGGTGCGCATTGGGCAGGCTTTCACCATGGCTTCGGCTGATAGGACGCGGCTGCATTTCATCACTGGCCACTGTTTCAGCCTGTGCCACGGTACCTAATAGCATGCCCGGTGGCACCAGCACTGCGGGCTTGGCCGCAGGCACAGCGTTATTTTTGCTCAAGCCTTGCTCAACAGCTTTCAGCAACTTCTGCATGGTGATGGGCTTTTCAAGGAATGACAGCGCACCAATACGTGTGGCTTCCACAGCAGTCTCAATGGTGGCGTGGCCGCTCATCATGATGACAGGCATGGTCAGGTGGCCGGATGCAGCCCACTCCTTGAGCAACGAAACGCCGTCCGTGTCTGGCATCCAGATATCGAGTAGCACCAAATCGTAATCGCTGGCATTGCGTGCCGCACGCGCTTTGGTGGCGTTCTCGGCCACATCAACGCTGTGACCTTCGTCATTCAGGATTTCGGATAAAAGATCCCGGATGCCCAGTTCGTCATCCACTACCAGTATGTTTGCCATGAGTTCGAAAAGCCTATGTACTTACGGGTCTCAGGTCACCACACCCCATGGTGCCTCGGTGCTTATAGGGGCGAATGATAGCGACACTTGCGCACCTTGCACTATGCCGTCATCCATACGATTGCTCAAATCAATACGTGCCCCATGCTCATCAGCAATTTTTTTCACGACGGCCAAGCCTAAACCAGTGCCTCGGGCTTTGGTCGTCACATAAGGCTCAAACGCTCGCTGCAAGATGTGCGCGGCAAAGCCCGTGCCATGATCTTGAATGCATAAACGCACGCGTTTATTTCCCTCTATCCACTGTGTTGACAGCTCGACAGGCAATGGAGCCACACCCATTGCCTCAGCCTGCTGCTGCGTTGCATCTTGCGCGTTTTGTATAAGGTTATGAATGACTTGGCGCAATTGCTGCGCATCTCCTGCAACCAAAGGACACCTGCGATCCAGCTGGGCATGCACTGGCACTTTGGCATTTTCTTCGCCATACAGATGGAGTAAATCTTGCACGAGGTTATTGAGATCCAGAGGCTGCAATTGCGCGGCAGGCAACCGCGCATAGTCGCGAAATTCATTGACCAATCGCAGCATGGCGCTGACCTGATCCACGATGGTTTTGACCGACTTGATTAACAATTGTTGCTCTGGTGGTTCCAGCTTGGATTCGAGCTTGATACGCAGACGCTCCGCAGACAATTGAATCGGGGTCAGCGGGTTCTTGATCTCATGCGCCACCCTGCGCGCTACTTCGCCCCAAGCCTTGGAACGCTGGGCCGATACGATTTCTGAGATGTCATCAAACACCAGTAGTCGCTTGGCGTTCGGCAATTCAGCGCCGCGCACCACCAAGGTGGTTTTGTCTTGCAACACCTCACCCTCTTGCGGGAGGGCAGAGGGCTGCAGCGGCAACTCCAGCACTTGCTGCCAGCGATCACGCCCTAGCGGGGCGCCATGCTCCCCCAGGAACAAGTCAAACTGCTCACGCACCATGGTCGCCATGCCTTGCAAGCCCGGCACGCTGTCTAGCGCACGACCCAGATACGCCGCCATGGGAATGCGCAAAATACGCGTGGCACCAGGATTGGTGGACAGCACATGCCAGTGGTCGTCAAGCACCAGCACGCCCGAAGTCAGATTGTCCAAAATGGTTTGCAAATTGGTGCGCGCGGCTTTGACCTCGTCCATGCTCTTATCCACTGCCGTACGGGCATCCAGCAACTGCTGGGTCATGAGGGCGAAAGAGCGCGTTAAACCACCTAACTCATCGCGCGATTGCAAGGCAATTTTGGGTCTCAAATCCCCCATGGCGACATCCCGCACCCCTTGGGCCAACACCAGCAATGGGCGCGCCAACTGGTTGCCCAGCAGTACGGCAAGCAATACCGCACCGAAGACAGCCAAAAACAAGCTCAATGTCAAAGTGCCGATGTACATGCGCTGCAAACCTTGGCGCGCCAAAGCGCGTTCTTGGTATTCGCGATTGGCATCTTGCACCGCCAACGCGTTGCGAATCAGTATCCCCGGCAACGGAATACTGGCTTGCAAATAGCGCGCATCAGACACCAGTTCTACCAGAGGGTTGCTCACCATCGCCAAGGTCTTGACGTAGACGTTGTCCAAGTTCTCGCGCGCCTGAGGCAGCGCCACTTCGTCCAGCCCTTCAATGCTGGCCAATGGTTTTAAACCTGCACGCAAACTGCGCAATTGCTGGCTGCTCGGCCGCTCAGGAGCCAGTGCCAGCAAGGAAGTACCAGCACTGGCCACGGCAACACCGGCGCTGTTCCAGAGCACCACATCGGTTGCCCCCAATTGCTCACGAATGCGCTCCAGCGCCAGACCTGCTGCGGCGTCAGGCACTTGCACCAGTTGTTGGCTGGCAGTGCGCGTATTGCTCGCCATATCGTTGGCCATGGTGTCCAAGGTCACGCTGGCGAGGCTGACACCTGCGCTCAGTGCGCCTTCGACCTTGATATCAAACCAGCTTTCAATCGAGCGTGAGACAAACTGGTACGACACCACATAAATCAGCAACCCAGGAATCAACCCGACCACCGCAAAAATGGCTGCCAGTTTGAACAGCAGACGGCTGCCAAATTTGCGCTGCCTCCAGCGCACGGCCAAACGTACCGCCATCCATAGCAGCACCAGCATCAGCACACTGGCCACCAACACGTTCAGGCTGAACAGCCACGCATAGTGGCGCTCGTAAAGCTCGCGGTTGTTGGTAGCTTGCATCAGCAAGAACATGAGCACCAAGCCAATGGCGCACATCACGGCACCGCCGACGCCCCATGCCCACCGAGAAGAAGAAGCCGCGCTTTGAGGGCCTGAAGGGTTCATCACAGGGAATTCAACAAAATGCGCTCTTGGCGCGTGACCAACAAATTCCAATCCGCGCGGCCCAAAGCGCCAATTTGCAAAGGGCGCGGGAACTGCGAGGTATCAATGCGAAAGCGCAGCGTGAGCAAGGCAGGCCCCTCGCTGGGCAAATCGGAAACCTGACCGATACGCCAGCGCGCCAGACGTTGCATGGCTTGCAACGCATCGTTCAAATTTTCATACGTTTGGGCCAATGCCAAGCCCAAACCTTGCCCTTCAAAAGGCTGGCTGCCCATGTACAGGCGCCAGCGCCGCGTGAGTGGCTGGTAGCTCAGCCGCAGATAACGCTGGGCGTTGAGCAAGATGTCGTCGCTCCAGTACCAGCGTTGGCGGCGTATTTCGACATCGGCCACAAAGTGCACAGCGATGCCTTTGTCCAAGGCATCGCGCACCATGTCGGGCAATTGCCATTGCAAATCGGCGGTCAAAAGCAGTTCATCCCCTTCACGCAGCAATTGCATCGCGGGGGCTGAAGCCTCATTTGTCTGGGCAGGAGCAGCTACTTGTGCCTGCGCCGGCAAAGGGGCGATTGCCCAAGGTAAGCAACAGCCCAGCAGCGCCAAACTGAAAGCACGGCGCTGCATGCCGCTGTTAAGGGGCAGCGGTTTCGGTTTTTTGCAGCAAGGCGTAGAAGAATCCGTCATGGTCACCCGCCCCATTGTCCGGGAGGGCATCGCCCTTGGCCCTAATACCCGGGACTAAATGTCCGGGAGATGCCAATAACAGGGCTTGGCTGTTGCGCGCAAGGAACGCTTGGATTTGCTCATCACCTTCTGCCTTAAAGACGGAGCAGGTGCAATACAGCATGCGTCCACCCGTTTTAAGCAGGGGCCACAGCGCATCGAGGATATGCGCTTGAATGGCGGCCAGCTGGGCCACATCGCTCTCACGGCGCAGCCAGCGCACATCCGGATGGCGGCGCACAATGCCGGATGCCGTGCATGGCGCATCCAGCAAGATGGCATCAAATTGCTGGCCTTGGTTGGCTTGCTGCCACCATTGCTCCGGCTTGCTCGCATCCGCAACCAATACCGTTGCACGCTCTTGTAAGCCGGTGCGCTGCAGGGTGTCGTGAATGCGCTCGCTGCGCAGCGCATCCACCTCCAAAGCAGTCACGCGGATGTGCGCATCTGCACCCGCATATTCCAGCAAATGTGCCGTCTTGCCGCCAGGTGCAGCACAGGCATCCAGCACCTGCAGCGTCTGGGAAACGTCCAGGCCCTGTAACAGCAAGGGTGCGGCCAGTTGCGCAGCACCATCCTGTACAGACACATGGCCTTGCGCAAAACCTGGCAACGCGTGGACAGGCTGCGCCTGCGCGAGCTGCACTCCATCTTCACCAAATAAGGAAGCATCAATATTGATAGCTTCAAGCCCTTGTAGATAAAGGGCTGGAGTCGTTTTTTGCTTGTTAACCCGCAAACTCATGGGCGCATGCGCATTGTTCGCGAGCAAAATACGCTGCCAATCTTGCGGATGGTCTTGCTTCAAACGCTCAATCCACCATTGCGGATGATTCCAGCGCGCTTGCGGGTCGCTGTCCGTGGCAGCCACCAAGGCATCACGTTCTCGCAAAAAACGGCGCAGGCACGCGTTCAGAAAACCGGCTTGGCGCTGCAGCGTGCCGCGCTTGGCCGCTTCCACGGTTTGATTGACCAGCGTAAAAGGCTCATAAGGTGCCTGCTCTGCATTCCACGCCAAAGCCAGCGCGGTGCACAGCAAGGCATCGACCTTGGCCGGCGGCGCTTTTGGGGCCAGTTGCTTGCGCAATGCCTGCGCCCGCCCCAGCTGGCGCAAAACTTGGAACAACAGGGCCTGCACACCCGGGCGCAAACGGGCAGGCACTTCCGCCAATGCGGCGGTGCCCGATTGGCCTGCCATGATCATCTGCAAGGCCTGTGCCACAGCAGCCAGCTGCTGCCACAAAGGGATAGGGGTTGCATTCTGCGGTGCAGCAGTTGCATTCTGAAAAATCTTGCGCGTCATGCGTTAAGGCTGCATCAACAGTGCAGCATCTTTCTGAAAAGTACGTCCTGGCCTAAAGCCAAAGATACGAGCCACCACGCAGACAGGAACCTGCGCAATCGCTTGGTTGTAATGCAATACGGCCGTATTGAACTGCGCCATGCTGTGACAGCACAGAATGTCCAGCTCTTGCCAGCGTAGTGTCCATGCCTGCGCATCCGCAGGTGCACAAGCTTGTGTCGATTCACTCAATTGGGCATAGGCGCGCCAGGCAACTTGAAGGCTCTGCCAAGTGCTGTCCAGGCTGGCAATCACCTCTGGGCGCAACGGATGCTGGCGGGCTTGCTGCAATGCAGCGTCCAGCAAATCTGCGCTCGGTAGCAAAGCGCTGCGGGCATGCCGCAAGGATGAAGGTTCATCGGTCACCTGAGGCCCGCACTCACGCAGCAGCGCCAGTATGAGCTTGAAGTGTGCATCGACGGGCTCAAACGCTTTTTTGCTTTGTGCCCGCAAGCGCTTGAGGCGTTTCAAAGCACCGATTGACCAAAACACCAGCACCGCCAGCAACAACCATTCCAACGACAAAATCCACATAGCTTTGCATCTACGTCCAGCAGTTGCCGGAGTGTTGTCTTGTCCACCAATAAAAACGCTCCCTACCCACCAGAAGGCAAGTAGGGAGCGATGGGCTTTTTGCCTGGTCAGGCAACGCAGCGATTAAGCAGCGCTGTCGTCCGAAGCATCCATGCCAGCCATTTCAGCGGCTTCAGCATCGGCAATGGCACGGCGCTCAGCGTCGTCCATGGCGTCCTTGGCCTTGCGTGCCTGGTGGTAAGCCAAGCCAGTACCGGCAGGGATCAGACGACCCACGATCACGTTTTCCTTCAGGCCGCGCAACTCGTCGCGCTTGCCCATGATCGCAGCTTCGGTCAGCACGCGGGTCGTTTCCTGGAAGGAAGCCGCAGAGATGAACGAATCGGTCGACAGCGAAGCCTTGGTAATACCCAGCAGCACGTTGGTGTACGTGGCAGGGATCTTGCCTTGGGCTTGCAGTGCTTCGTTGGTGTTCAGGATTTCCGAACGCTCCACTTGCTCGCCAGCGATGTAAGTGGACTCGCCCGTGTTCTCAACCACCACGCGACGCAGCATCTGACGAACAATCACTTCAATGTGCTTGTCGTTGATCTTCACGCCTTGCAAGCGGTACACGTCCTGCACTTCGTCGACGATGTAGCGGGCCAGCTCTTCGATACCCAGCAAACGCAGGATGTCTTGCGGATCGGCTGGGCCGTCCACAATCGATTCGCCCTTGTTCACCACCTGGCCTTCGTGGACCAGAATGTTGCGCTCCTTGGGCACCAGTTCTTCCGAGACTTGGCCTTCCAGATCGGTGATCTGCAGACGAATCTTGCCCTTGGTTTCCTTACCGAACGACACGGTACCGGTCATTTCGGCCAAGGTGCCCTTGTCCTTCGGTGTACGTGCTTCGAACAGCTCGGCAACACGTGGCAGACCACCCGTAATGTCTCGGGTCTTCTGACCTTCAACCGGGATACGTGCCAGCACCTCGCCAGGGCCCACTTCTTGGCCGTCGCGCACCTGAATCAGCGCGCCCACCTGGAAGCCAATCGTTACCGAGTGATCGGTACCGGGGATCTTGACTTCCTGGTTGTTGGCATCAATCAGCTTGACCTGAGGACGCACCACCTTGGCAGAGCCGCGGCGCTTCGGATCGATCACCACCAGAGTCGACAGACCGGTTACATCGTCCACCTGCTTGGCAACGGTCAGACCTTCTTCCACGTTCTCGAAGCTCACCTGACCGGCGTACTCGGTAATGATGGGACGGGTCAGCGGATCCCAGTTCGCCAAGATCTTGCCGGCCTTGATGGCTTCATCGGGCTTGATGGTCAGGATGGCGCCGTAAGGCACTTTGTGACGCTCACGCTCGCGGCCGTTTTCGCTGATGATGATTTCGCCGGAACGGGAAATCACCACCAACTCGCCCTTGGTGTTGCTCACGTAACGCATGGTGGCGTTAAAACCGATCGAACCATTCGACTTGGCTTCCACGCTCGATGCCACCGCTGCACGCGAAGCCGCACCACCAATGTGGAACGTACGCATGGTCAGCTGGGTACCAGGTTCACCGATGGACTGGGCAGCAATCACGCCCACAGCCTCACCCAGGTTCACCATACCGCCGCGACCCAGGTCACGACCGTAGCAGTTGGCGCACAGACCGTAACGGGTCTCGCAGTTCAGCGCCGTGCGAACCTTGATTTCGTCCACGCCCTGAGCTTCCAGCTCTTCGATGATGTCTTCGTTGAGCAATACGCCAGCAGGCAGCAATACCGAACGATTTTCAGGGTGCAGCACGTCTTCGACGGTCGTGCGGCCCAATACGCGATCGCGCAAGGACTCGATTACTTCACCACCTTCAACGATGGCACGCATCAACGCGCCGTTCAATGTGCCGCAGTCTTGCTCGGTGACCACCAAGTCTTGCGTCACATCCACCAGACGACGTGTCAGGTAACCGGAGTTCGCAGTCTTCAACGCCGTGTCGGCCAGACCCTTACGGGCACCGTGGGTCGAAATAAAGTACTGCAGAACGTTCAGGCCTTCGCGGAAGTTCGCGGTAATTGGCGTCTCGATGATCGAGCCGTCTGGCTTGGCCATCAGACCACGCATACCTGCCAACTGGCGAATCTGGGCAGCAGAACCACGCGCGCCGGAGTCGGCCATCATGTAGATCGCATTGAACGACTCTTGGTCCACTTGGTTGCCGTGGCGGTCGGTGGTCTTTTCGACCTTCAACTGATCCATCATCACCTTGGACACGTCGTCGCCAGCCTTACCCCAGATGTCCACCACCTTGTTGTAGCGCTCGCCCGCAGTCACCAGACCGGAGACGTACTGCTGCTGGATTTCCTTCACTTCGCTTTCGGCGTGTGCCAGGATGGCGGTCTTTTGCGGAGGCACCAGCATGTCGTCGATCGACACCGAGAAACCAGCGTGGGTCGACAGACGGAAGCCGTTTTGCAGCAACTTGTCAGCAAACACCACAGTCGCCTTCAGACCACACTTGCGGAAAGAAGAGTTGATCAGTTTAGAGATCTCTTTCTTCTTCAGCGCCTTGTTCATGTGGCTGAAAGGCAGGCCCTTGGGCAGGATTTCCGACAGCAACGCACGGCCCACAGTGGTTTCCACCAGGCTGACGGTCTTGACGAATTCCCCAGAATCCTTGTCCTTGGTCCACTCCGGCAGGCGCACGCTGATCTTGGCGTGCAGTTCCACTTGGCCAGCGTCCAAAGCACGTTGCACTTCGTTGGTGTCCATGAACACCATGCCTTCGCCCTTGCCGTTGATCTTGTCACGCGTGGCGTGGTACAGACCCAGCACCACGTCCTGAGAAGGAACAATGGAAGGCTCGCCCGAAGCAGGGAACAACACGTTGTTGGAAGCCAGCATCAACGTGCGTGCTTCCATCTGCGCTTCCACCGACAAAGGTACGTGGACCGCCATCTGGTCACCGTCAAAGTCAGCGTTGAACGCCGCGCAGACGAGTGGGTGCAGTTGGATGGCCTTACCTTCAATCAGGATGGGCTCGAACGCCTGGATACCCAAACGGTGCAGCGTAGGCGCACGGTTGAGCATGATCGGGTGTTCTTTGATGACCTCTTCCAAGATGTCCCAAACCACGGGTGTACCGGATTCAACTTCTTTCTTGGCCGCCTTGATGGTGGTGGCAATGCCGCGCTGCTCGAGCTGGGCAAAGATGAAGGGCTTGAACAGCTCCAGCGCCATCAACTTAGGCAAACCGCACTGGTGCAGCTTGAGGTAAGGACCCACGGTAATCACCGAACGACCCGAGTAGTCGACACGCTTACCCAGCAAGTTCTGGCGGAAACGACCGCTCTTACCCTTGATCATGTCAGCCAGGGACTTCAGGGCACGCTTGTTAGCGCCCGTCATGGCCTTACCACGGCGACCGTTGTCCAGCAGCGAATCGACCGCTTCTTGCAGCATGCGCTTTTCATTGCGCGCAATGATTTCTGGGGCCTTGAGCTCCAGCAGACGGCGCAGACGCGAGTTACGGTTAATAACGCGGCGATACAGGTCGTTCAAGTCAGAAGTGGCGAAACGGCCACCGTCCAGCGGCACCAGGGGGCGCAGATCTGGCGGCAGCACTGGCAGCACTTCCAGCACCATCCAGCCGGGCTTGATGCCCGACTTCTTGAATGCTTCCAGCAGCTTCAGACGCTTGGAGTTCTTCTTGACCTTGACTTCAGAGCCGGTCAAGTCACCACGCAGGCGCTCGATTTCGCTGTCGATGTCGATGCCATCGAGCAGGTCCTTGATGCCTTCGGCGCCCATCTTGGCCGTGAATTCGTCGTAGCCGAATTCCACTTGCTTGGCGTCGTAGTCGTCTTCCGTCATGATGCTGAATTTCTTCAGCGGCGTCATGCCGGGGTCGGTCACCACGTAGGCTTCAAAGTACAGCACGCGTTCGATGTCGCGCAGTGTCATGTCCAGCACCAGGCCCAGACGCGAAGGCAGCGACTTCAGGAACCAGATGTGGGCGCAAGGCGCAGCCAGGTCGATGTGACCCATACGGTCACGGCGCACCTTGGTCTGGGTCACTTCAACGCCGCACTTCTCGCAGATCACACCGCGGTGCTTGAGGCGCTTGTACTTGCCGCACAGGCATTCGTAGTCTTTGATAGGGCCAAAGATCTTGGCGCAAAACAGACCATCGCGCTCGGGCTTGAACGTGCGGTAGTTGATGGTTTCCGGCTTTTTAACTTCACCGAAGGACCACGAACGAATTTTTTCGGGCGAAGCCATGCCGATCTTGATGGCATCGAAATGCTCATCCGGCGTGAATTGCTTGAACAGGTCGAGTAGCGATTTCATGTAACTCTTTCCCTTTTCATCAAAAATTATGGCAACAAGCCTTGGCCAAATAACGGTTTGCAAGCCTTTTGACTTGCAAACCCTTTAAACACAACGGCCTGCCGCTCTCTTTTTTATAAGGACTTAGGAACGCTCGAGTTCGATATCCAGGCCCAAGGAACGAATTTCCTTGACCAGCACATTGAACGATTCAGGCATACCGGCTTCGATGGCGTGCTCGCCCTTGACAATGGATTCGTACACCTTGGTACGGCCCACCACGTCATCGGACTTCACAGTCAGCATTTCCTGCAGAACGTAAGCGGCGCCATAAGCTTCCAGCGCCCACACTTCCATTTCACCGAAACGCTGGCCACCGAACTGTGCCTTACCGCCCAGAGGCTGCTGTGTGACCAGCGAGTAAGGACCAGTGGAACGCGCGTGCATCTTGTCGTCAACCAAGTGGTGCAGCTTCAGGTAGTGCATGTAGCCGATGGTGGTCGGACGCTCGAACTGCTCACCGGTACGGCCGTCAAACAGGTAAGCCTGCGTACGTGCTTCGGTCAGGCCCTTGCGCACCTTCAGGTCTTCAGGGTAGGCCAGCTTGAGCATGTCCTTGATTTCCTGCTCGCTCGCGCCGTCAAACACGGGCGTCGCAAACGGCACACCGGTCTTCAGGTTCTCGGCCATGTTCAGGACTTCGGCATCGCTCAGCAGCGACAAGTCTTCCTTGCGACCGCGCGAGTTGTACACCTCTTCCAGGAAGGCACGCACTTCAGCCACCGCCGCTTCGTCGCGCAGCATGTCGCCAATGCGGTGGCCCAGGCCCTTACCTGCCCAGCCCAAGTGCACTTCCAGCACCTGACCAATGTTCATACGCGAAGGCACGCCCAATGGGTTCAGCACGATGTCGGCAGTGGTGCCGTCGGCCATGAAAGGCATGTCTTCCACGGGCACGATGCGGGAAACCACACCCTTGTTACCGTGGCGGCCAGCCATCTTGTCACCAGGCTGCAGACGACGCTTGACAGCCAGGTACACCTTGACCATCTTCAAAACGCCTGCGGGCAACTCGTCGCCCTGGGTCAACTTCTTGCGCTTTTCTTCGAAAGCCAGATCGAATTCGTGGCGCGTTTGCTCCAGCGAGTTCTTGATGGATTCCAGTTGCGCAGCCAGATCGTCTTCCGCAGGGCGGATGTCGAACCAGTGGAACTTCTCCACGCTGTCCAGGTATGCCTTGTCCAGCTTGGTTCCCTTGGCCAGCTTGTTCGGGCCACCGTTGGCAGCACGGCCGATCAAGAGCTTCTCGATACGGTCAAACGCGTCGGCTTCCACAATACGCAGCTGGTCGTTCAGGTCCAGACGGAAGCGCTTCAACTCATCATCAATAATTTGTTGCGCACGCTTGTCACGCTGGATGCCTTCACGTGTGAAGACTTGCACGTCGATCACGGTGCCGGACGAACCCTGGTCCACGCGCAGCGAAGTGTCCTTCACGTCGGAGGCCTTCTCGCCGAAGATCGCGCGCAGCAGCTTTTCTTCAGGAGTCAGGGTGGTTTCACCCTTTGGTGTCACCTTACCGACCAGCGTGTCGCCAGGCTGCACTTCAGCGCCAACATAAATAATCCCGGACTCGTCCAGACGATTCAGTTGCTGCTCGGACAGGTTGGGAATGTCGCGGGTAATCTCTTCCGCACCCAACTTGGTGTCACGCGCCATCACCACGAGTTCTTCGATGTGGATCGAGGTGTAGCGGTCTTCAGCGACCACACGTTCCGAAATCAGGATCGAATCTTCGAAGTTGTAGCCGTTCCAAGGCATGAAGGCGATCAGCATGTTCTGACCAATGGCGATTTCGCCCAGGTCGGTCGATGCGCCGTCGGCAATCACGTCACCCTTGGCCAGCTTGTCACCGCGCTTGACCACGGGACGCTGGTGGATGTTGGTGTTCTGGTTGGAACGCTGGTACTTGATCAGGTTGTAGATGTCTACACCGACTTCACCGGCCACCGCTTCTTCATCGTTCACACGAATCACGATGCGGGTGGCATCCACGTAGTCCACAATACCGCCGCGATGCGAAGTCACGACCGTGCCCGAGTCCACCGCAGCAACGCGCTCGATACCGGTACCGACCATGGGCTTTTCAGGACGCAGCACAGGCACAGCCTGGCGCGACATGTTGGCGCCCATCAACGCACGGTTCGCATCATCGTGTTCCAGGAAAGGAATCAGCGATGCCGCGACCGACACGATCTGCGCAGGCGAGACGTCCATGTACTGCACGCGCTCAGGCGACAGCAAGGTCGATTCACCGGCTTCACGGGCCGACACCAACTCGCCCACCAAACTGCCTTCCGCGTCGAGCTCGGCATTCGCCTGCGCAATCACGTACTTGCCTTCTTCGATGGCAGACAGGTAGTCGATGTCCATAGTCACCTTGCCATCGACCACGCGACGGTAAGGGGTCTCAATGAAGCCGTACTCGTTCAAACGAGCGTACAGCGCCAAGGAGTTGATCAGACCAATGTTTGGACCTTCAGGCGTTTCAATCGGGCAGACGCGACCGTAGTGGGTCACGTGCACGTCACGCACTTCAAAGCCTGCACGTTCGCGGGTCAAACCACCTGGGCCAAGGGCCGATACACGGCGCTTGTGGGTGATTTCGGCCAGAGGGTTGGTCTGGTCCATGAACTGCGACAACTGCGATGCACCGAAGAATTCCTTCAGGGCTGCAGAGATAGGCTTGGAGTTGATCAGGTCGTGGGGCATCAGAGGCTCTTGCTCTGCTTGACCCAGACGTTCCTTCACAGCCTTTTCAATACGAGCCAGACCGGTGCGGTACTGGTTCTCAGCTAACTCGCCGACGCAACGTACGCGGCGGTTGCCCAAGTGATCAATATCGTCGACTTCACCCTTGCCGTTGCGCAGGTCCACCAGCAACTTGACCACGGCCAGGATGTCTTCATTGGACAGCACCATTGCGCCCGTCGAGCCCTCACGTCCCACACGAGCGTTGAACTTCATGCGGCCTACGCGCGACAGGTCGTACGTATCTGCGTTGTAGAACAGGCGGTGGAACAAGGCTTGAACGGCGTCTTCGGTAGGAGGCTCACCAGGACGCATCATGCGGTAGATAGCTACGCGCGCAGCGAATTCATCCACGGTTTCATCGGTACGCAAGGTTTGCGAGATATACGCGCCTTGATCCAATTCGTTCGTATAGATGCACTGAACGTCTTGCACACCTGCACTGCGCAGCTTCTTGAGCAGCGCTTCAGTCAGCTCTTCATTGGCCTTGGCAATAATTTCGCCGGTATCAGGGTCAATGATGTTCTTGGCCAAGACGCGCGCGATCAGGAAATCTTCAGGCACGCTGACGTACTTGGTGCCCGATTGTTCCAGTTCACGCGTGTGGCGCGCAGTGATGCGCTTGTCCTTGGCCACCACGACCTTGCCCGACTTGTCGGTAATGTCAAAGCGTGCCACTTCACCCTTGAGACGGTCAGCCACAAATTCCATTTGTGCGCCGCTGTCCATCAGGCGGAAGTTATCGTTCACGAAAAAGTGAGCAAGAATTTGCTCAGGATTCATGCCGATTGCCTTCAGCAGGATCGACACGGGCATCTTGCGACGACGGTCAACGCGGAAGTACAGCAGATCCTTCGGATCGAATTCGAAGTCCAGCCAAGAGCCACGGTAAGGGATAATGCGTGCCGAGAACAGCAGCTTGCCCGAACTGTGGGTCTTGCCCTTGTCGTGTTCAAAGAACACGCCAGGCGAACGGTGCAGCTGAGACACGATCACGCGCTCAGTCCCGTTGATGATGAAGGAGCCCTTCTCGGTCATCAAAGGCACTTCGCCCATGTAGACTTCTTGCTCCTTGACTTCCTTGACTACTTTGGATTGGCTGGTCGAGGACTCACGGTCATAAATGATCAGTTGAACCTTGGCACGTACCGCCGACGCAAACGTCAGACCACGTGTCTGGCATTCGCGTACGTCAAACGCAGGCTTGGCCAAGTTGTATTCAACAAACTTCATCTCCACAAAACCATTGTGAGAGACGATAGGAAATGCAGATTCGAAAGCTGCTTGCAGGCCTTCAATCGTTCGTTTTTTAGGGGCTAAATCTGCTTGCAAGAATGCGGTATATGCATCTTTTTGCATCTGCAGCAGGTAAGGCACTTCGAGCACGCTATCGCGGCTGCCGAAACTCTTGCGAATTCGCTTGCGTTCGGTGTAAGAATAGGCCATGAGATCTCCGGGCAAAGACATGAGTCCTGGGTCTGCGACGACACTGCCCAATAAAGAAGGCGCGCGCTTCCTTATTGGCTTGGCGGTTGGCCACTACCAACCATGGCTGACGGCGAGGCATTGCACATCGCCCGAACCAAGGCATCTTCTGCTGTCGGGTTGTCAGAAGACACTAGAAAACCGTCTAAATACAGCTTTCTGGTGTGCTCTGTAAAAAACAAAGCCACAAGCACCAAAGGCTGGAGTGTCTTTTCAGACACTCCAGCCTCAGGATTGAACTGAATTACTTCAGTTCAGCCTTAGCACCAGCTTCAACCAGCTTCTTCACTGCAGCTTCAGCGTCAGCCTTGGCAACAGCTTCCTTCACGTTCTTGGGAGCGCCGTCAACCATATCCTTGGCTTCCTTCAGACCCAGGCCAGTGATTTCACGCACAGCCTTAATCACGGAAACCTTGTTTGCGCCAGCTTCGAGCAGCACAACGTTGAACTCGGTCTTTTCTTCTGCAACAGCAGCAGCAGCGCCACCAGCGGCAGGAGCAGCCATAGCGGCAGCGCTCACGCCAAACTTCTCTTCAATTGCCTTAACCAGTTCGTTCAATTCCAGAACAGTCATGCTGTCCAGGGCGGTCAAGAATGCGTCTTTATCGAATGCCATTTTGATTTCCTAACTAATTTGTTGGTTTGCCGAGCGCTTAGGCTTCGGCTGTTTCGGCTGCCACTTCGGCAGAGCCTTCGCTCTTCTGAGCCGCCAGAGCGCCCAGCACAACGGCTGTACGCGACATGGGGGACATCAGCAAGCCACACACTTGTGCCAGCAAAACTTCCTTGGAAGGAATGTTTGCCAGTTGCTTCACGGCGTCTACGTCCAGGACTTTGCCTGCAAACGCACCAGCGCGAATTACCAACTTGTCGTTGGTCTTCGCGAAGTCCGCTACAACCTTAGCTGCGGCGATTGCGTCTTCAGAGAAGCCATAGATCAAAGGACCAGTCATCTGGTCAGCCACAACTTCAAACGCGCTACCGGCGACAGCACGGCGGGCCAGTGTGTTCTTCAACACGCTGAGGCTCACACCCTTGCTGCGAGCATCAGCACGCAGTTTGGTCATGTCGGCGACCGTAATGCCACGGTATTCCGCGATCACAAGCGTTTGAGCTTTAGCGGCGAGGCTGGTCACTTCGTTGATGACCGCTTCTTTCTCACTGCGATTCAGACTCAAGGTCTACTCCTTAAAATGCATATACAAAGCGAGCCTTGCATACGCGCTCTTATTGCAGCGACCAACTGTTAGAAGGAAATTCATCCATCTGCAGCGGGATCGCCATCTGCGCTGGAGTTATTAAGTGGCAAGCCACACCAGCGGTCTTGGATGACCTAAGGGGCTTTGCATGCAAATCCCCTTAGCCCACCACATTGGCTACCTATTTCTAGGCAGCCAAAGATTCTAGCAATTAAGCTGCGATGGATTGTGTCTCAACGCGAACACCCACACCCATGGTGGAGGATACCGCCACCTTGCGCAGGTACAAGCCCTTGCTGGTAGCTGGCTTGGACTTGTTCAGCGCATCGATCAAAGCAGCCAAGTTGGCTTGCAGCTTATCGTTGTCGAACGAGCGGCGGCCAATGGTCGAGTGAATGATGCCTGCCTTATCAACACGATACTGCACTTGACCTGCCTTAGCGTTCTTCACAGCTGTAGCAACATCAGGAGTCACAGTGCCAACCTTAGGATTAGGCATCAGACCACGTGGGCCCAAGATTTGACCCAACTGACCAACGATGCGCATGGCATCAGGTGCAGCGATCACGATATCGAAAGGCATGTCGCCAGCCTTAACCATCGCAGCCAAATCATCCATACCCACGATGTCTGCGCCAGCAGCTTTGGCTTCTTCAGCCTTAGCACCTTGAGCAAACACAGCAACGCGGGTAGTCTTGCCAGTGCCGTGAGGCAGCACAACAGCGCCACGCACAACTTGGTCAGACTTCTTAGCGTCGACGCCCAGCTGAACAGCTACGTCGATGGATTCATCGAACTTGGCAGTCGCAGCTTCTTTTACCAAAACCACAGCTTCAGCAAACGGGTACAGCTTGGTAGAGACTACCTTGCCCTGAAGGGCTTTTTGCTTTTTGGTCAACTTGGCCATTTTACAAACCCTCCACAATCACGCCCATCGAACGAGCAGAGCCAGCCAATGTGCGCACGGCTGCGTCCATATCGGCGGCATTCATGTCCTTCAACTTGGTGTTGGCAATTTCTTCCAATTGAGCGCGAGTTACCTTGCCAACCTTGATCTTCAAAGGATTCGAGGAACCTTTATCCAGCTTGGCAGCCTTCTTGATGAGGGTTGCTGCTGGAGGCGACTTGATAATGAAGGTAAAGCTCTTGTCTGCAAAGGCAGTGATCACCACTGGCAAAGGCAAGCCTGGTTCAACACCTTGAGTCTGTGCATTGAATGCCTTACAGAACTCCATGATGTTCAAACCGCGCTGACCCAGCGCTGGACCGATTGGAGGGGATGGGTTGGCCTTACCAGCTGGCACTTGCAGCTTGATGAAGCCGACGATTTTTTTCGCCATTTTTAGCTCCTGACGGGTATAACGCTACCTTTGAGATAGCTCCCCGAAATACAAGTCCCTTTTTTTTAATACGCGGGACTAGATACGTACTTCAAGTTTTTTCAACTTGAGAAAATTCTAATTCGACAGGTGTCGAGCGACCAAAAATGGCCACCGAAACACGTAACCGGCTTTTCTCGTAGTTCACTTCTTCAACGCTACCGTTGAAGTCGGTAAAAGGACCTTCCTTTACCCGAATAAATTCGCCAACCATAAATTCAATTTTATGACGAGGCTTTTCCGAACCTTCTTGCATCTGACTTACGATCTTTTGCACTTCAGCTTCGGAGATTGGAGCCGGCCGATTCTTTGCCCCACCTACAAAACCAGTAACTTTACTGGTGTGCTTCACTAAGTGCCATGTATCATCTTCCATGACCATCTCAACAAAGACGTAGCCTGGAAACAATCGACGCTCTGTCGTCTTGCGTTGACCATTTTTAATCTCGACCACTTCTTCAGTGGGCACGAGAATTCGGCCAAACTTTTCCTGCATACCTGCGCGATTGATGCGCTCTGTAATATTGCGCTCTACCGCCTTCTCCATGCCAGAGTAAGCATGCACAATGTACCAACGCAAATCAGGATTAGTAGAAAGAGGCACCATCCCTTCTTCGCCCGATTGGTCAGTTTCGATCGTATCAGTCATTAGCTTCTCCAACCTAAGACAAGGTCATAAAGCACCCATCCTAGCGTTTTATCCGTCAGCCACAGAAACAAAGCCATGACCACCACAAACGCAAAAACGTAGGCGGTCATCTGCAAGCTTTCCTTGCGAGTTGGCCACACTACTTTTTTAACTTCTTTCAAAGAATCTTTACCAAAGGCAAACAGCTGCTTACCTTGCTCAGAAACTAAAAATAAAGTTGCAGCAAGCAACAAACCAACAAGTAAAGCACCCCATTGAGCAAAAGCGCCATTCCCCGAAAGAAGGTAAAAGCCCGCGACAGCGGCAAATACCAAAAATAAAGCACCAAATAACTTGGCTTTATCTGCACCAGTGCTAACTGTTTCTACTTCTGATGTCGCCATATTTAATCTTTGTTGACTTGCAAATTTGACAGCACAAGACACTTAAGCCCGCCAGTTCCTGGCGGGCTTATCATTTACCACTAAATTGTGGCAGGGGCAGTAGGAATCGAACCTACAACCTTCGGTTTTGGAGACCGACGCTCTGCCAATTGAGCTATACCCCTCTAAACCTGTCTAATTATTTAAGCAATGACGGTGGCAACCACGCCAGCGCCAACAGTACGGCCACCTTCGCGAATAGCGAAGCGCAGACCTTCTTCCATAGCGATAGGAGCAATCAGCTTGACAGTGATCGAAACGTTATCGCCAGGCATAACCATTTCCTTACCTTCAGGCAACTCGATCGCGCCAGTCACGTCCGTTGTACGGAAGTAGAACTGAGGGCGGTAGTTGTTGAAGAAAGGAGTGTGACGGCCGCCTTCATCCTTCGACAAAACATACACTTCGGCTGTGAAATGAGTGTGTGGCTTGATCGAAGCGGGCTTGCACAGCACTTGGCCACGTTCTACGTCTTCGCGCTTAGTACCGCGCAGCAACAAGCCTACGTTGTCACCAGCTTGACCTTGATCCAGCAACTTGCGGAACATTTCCACGCCAGTGCAGGTAGTCTTGACGGTGTCCTTGATACCGACGATTTCGATTTCTTCGCCGACCTTGATGATGCCACGCTCGATACGGCCAGTCACCACAGTGCCACGACCGGAGATCGAGAACACGTCTTCCACAGGCATCAGGAAAGCGCCATCCACTGCACGCTCAGGCGTAGGGATGTAGCTATCCAGAGCTTCGGCCAAACGCATAATGGCAGCTTCACCCTTGTCGGATTGGTCACCTTCCAGAGCCAGCTTGGCCGAGCCGCGGATGATAGGAGTGTCATCACCAGGGAAATCGTACTTGTCCAGCAACTCGCGGACTTCCATCTCCACCAGCTCCAGCAGCTCTTCGTCGTCCACCATGTCGCACTTGTTCAGGAACACGATGATGTAAGGAACGCCAACTTGGCGAGCCAACAAGATGTGCTCACGTGTCTGGGGCATTGGGCCGTCAGCAGCGGAGCAAACCAAGATAGCGCCGTCCATCTGAGCCGCGCCAGTAATCATGTTCTTCACATAGTCAGCGTGACCAGGGCAGTCAACGTGAGCGTAGTGACGAGTTTCAGTTTCGTATTCAACGTGCGAAGTATTGATCGTGATACCGCGAGCCTTTTCTTCGGGCGCGTTATCGATCTGCGAGTAGTCCTTGGCTTCGCCGCCGAACTTCTTGGACAGAACGGTAGCGATAGCAGCCGTCAAAGTGGTCTTACCGTGATCAACGTGACCAATCGTACCCACGTTCACGTGGGGCTTGGTGCGCTCGAACTTTTCTTTTGCCATTTTTTCGACTCCGAAAAAAACCAAATGCTAACGAGTTATCGGCGCAACCATCTGACACAGAAGCACCCAGGAAATTGGTGCCCATGGGCAGGATTGAACTGCCGACCTCTCCCTTACCAAGGGAGTGCTCTACCACTGAGCCACATGGGCATGATTCTGCTCTTGCAAAATCATAAAATTGGAGCGGGAGACGGGAATCGAACCCGCGTCATTAGCTTGGAAGGCTAGGGTTCTACCATTGAACTACTCCCGCAAACTTTGCGCTTGCGCACACCGCATTGCGGTGATTTCTCATCACAACACCGTAAGGTGGTGGAGGGAACTGGATTCGAACCAGTGTAGGCGTAAGCCAACAGATTTACAGTCTGCCCCCTTTAGCCACTCGGGCATCCCTCCACAGAGATTTGAATTATAGCAGTTTTTTTAACTTCAAAAATATTTTTCAATACTTTTTAGCTTCTAGTTTTTGGTGCGGCTGGCGGGGATCGAACCCACGACCCTTGGCTTCGGAGGCCAATACTCTATCCACTGAGCTACAGCCGCTTTGGACACCCGCTGCACGCGAACTTGCAAAAAATCTGCTACAGCGATTCTAACCCGCTCATTTGCCTACTTTTGGAAGATTTATGCAATTTCTTTCTCAACACCCAAAACCCAGTCCTTTGAGATACACCCTCACCGCAGCCATGCCTTCCGTTTCCAAGTCAAAAGGTATGGTGCCGTGCAGCAACCATGTCTGCAAGACTCCATCAAACACCGCGTGCATTCCCCTGGCGGCACTGGTCACGGAGAGCGGCATCTCGACATTCGCTTGGTGGGCAGCCAGCAGCAACTCTCCCTCCATCAGCGAAGTGAACCGTTCGATGCCCAAGAGCCTGCGCTCTCGCACCGCCAGCATCTCACCCACGTACTCCACCTTAAAAATGGCAATGTCAAATGCGCGCCGCGTCGCCTCGTCGGTGCCGACGGAGCGCAGCACCATGTGCAGCACCCCCAAGATCGCCTGCAATGCACAGCCCGATTTTTCTGCCCGCATCTGCTCGGTAGACCATGCCTGCTCAAATGGCAAGGTGGCCCGCATCATCATGGCGTCGAACAAGTCGGCTTTGTCTTTGAAATGCCAGTAAATAGCCCCCCGCGTCAGCGAGGCTGCCTGCGCCACGTCTGCCAACGAGGCGCCACCCACGCCCTTGGCGTGAAAAACCTCCAGAGCAGCATCCAGCAACCGATTGCGTGTAACTTCAGCATCTTCTTTGGTGCGTCGCGCCATTTTTACCCCTTCATCTTGTCCGTCATTGGTGGCTGCACACCAATAACGAGAGCACGATTACAATTATTCGCCCATATACATTCATCATTGTATGTATATCTGATTTCTGACTGAGTGCAAGTGATGAATCGCTTGCGCTTTGCTGCGCGTATAGCTTGAGACCCATTCCTTTGAAGGATTACCCATGAATCTTTTCCGCTCCGGTCATGCCAATGCATGGGCACGACTTTTTCGCCCCGCCCCTATTGCACTGGCTTGTGCGCTGGCCTTGACCGCTTGCGGCAAGGACAATGCTGACTCCGCACCCCAGACAGCGCAAGCTGCCGCGCCGCAAATTCCGGTGGGCGTTGTGACTGCGACCCCAAACGAAGTAGGTGTTGTGACTGAGTTGCCAGGCCGCGTTGAAGCATCCCGGGTCGCCCAGGTGCGCGCGCGCAGTGCTGGCATCGTGCAAAAACGTCTGTTCACTGAAGGCTCTGAGGTCAAAGCAGGGCAAACACTGTTTCGCATTGATGCTGCCGCTTATGAAGCTTCCGCACAAAGTGCACGCGCGAGCCTTGCGCGGGCAGAAGCTAATTTGGTACAGACGACTGCGCAGCTGGAGCGTTTCCGCCCTCTCGTAGAAGCTAATGCGATCAGCAAGCAAGATTTTGTGAACGCAGAATCGGCCCAAAAACAAGCCCAAGCTGAAGTCGCTGCCGCTAAAGCATCCGTACGCAGTGCAGAGATTACGCTGGGCTACGCCAGTGTGACAGCGCCTATCTCTGGTCGAATCGGTCAGTCTTTAGTGACCGAAGGAGCTTTGGTCGGCCAAGGGGAAGCCACGCCTTTGGCGGTCATTCAACAGATCAATCCTGTCTATGTGAACTTTACGCAGTCTGCCACTGAAGCCTTTAAGTTGCGTAAAGCGATGGATGAAGGCAAGTTAAAAGCTGCAGATCAGCAAGCGGCAGAAGTTCGCGTCATATTGGACGACGGCTCCGAATACGAAAACCCAGGCAAACTGCTATTTACTGACTTGGCAGTGGATGCAGGAACTGGCCAAGTGACATTGCGCGCAGAAATTCCTAATCCCAAGGGCCTTTTGTTGCCTGGTTTGTATGTGCGCATTCGCATGGAGCAAGCCCAAGCTACCAATGCTATTGCTGTGCCTCAGCAAGCCGTGACACGCTCGCAGCAAGGCGACACAGTCAGCGTGGTGGGTGCTGACGGCAAAGTTAGTGTGCGTCCTGTCAAAGTCAGCATGGCCAGCGGAAATCGCTGGGTAATTCAAGAAGGTCTAGAACCTGGTGAACAAGTCATGGTTGATGGCTTCCAAAAGCTTCAAATGCTGCCTCCAGGCACGCCGGTAAAAGCCGTGCCATGGACGCCGGCAGGCGAAGCAGCCGCACCAGCAGCTGCAGCCCAAGGCGTTGAAGCCAATTAAATGAGGACTTTGTCACATGGCTAAATTTTTTATTGAGCGCCCCATCTTCGCTTGGGTGGTCGCGCTTTTCATCATGGTGGTGGGCGCAGTTGCCATCACCCAATTGCCCATTGCGCAATATCCGCCCGTAGCCCCGCCCGCCATTGTGGTGAGCGCGGTGTATCCAGGCGCTTCCGCACAGACGCTGGAAGACAGTGTGCTGTCTGTCATCGAACGCGAGATGAATGGCGCCACAGGCCTGTTGTATATGGAGTCCGTGGCCCAGTCCAATGGCACAGGTTCGGTCACGATCAGCTTTGAGCAAGGCACCGATCCCGAGTTGGCGCAGGTAGACGTACAAAACCGCTTGTCGCGTGCCTCGCCACGCTTGCCAGCAGCCGTAACGCAGCAGGGCGTGAAGGTGGACAAATCCGCCTCCAACTTCTTGCTGTTTTCCATGCTGTCATCTTCCAATCCTGATTGGGATGTAGTGCGCATTGGCGACTATGCATCGCGCAATGTGGTGCCTGAAATTCAGCGCATTGAAGGTATTGGTCAAGTCCAGCTGTTTGGCTCTGAACAGGCCATGCGCATTTGGATTGATCCTGCCAAGCTGGAAGGTTTCAAGCTCTCCAGTGCGGAAGTCATTGCAGCGATCCGCGCACAAAATGCCCAAGTCGCTTCCGGTGCCATTGGCGATTTGCCCGGTATTGCAGGCCAAGGCATTACAGCGACAGTGACTGTGCGCGGCCAATTGTCCTCCCCCGAAGAGTTTGGCAACATCATCTTGCGTGCGAGCACTTCTGGTGCTGCAGTGCGTTTGAAGGATGTGGCGCGCATTGAAATTGGTGGACAAAACTACGCCACCACCGCGCGCCTGAACGGCCAGCCTGCCGCTGGCATCGGCGTTCAGCTCTCGCCTTCAGGCAATGCCTTGGCAGCAGCCAAGGCGGTACGCGCCAAGATGGACGAGTTGTCCAAATTCTTCCCTGAAGGAATGAGCTACGCCATTCCTTACGATAGTTCTAACTTTGTCAGCATTTCCATCACCAAAGTGGCCTGGACCCTGCTGGAAGCCGTGGGTCTGGTGTTCTTGGTGATGTTCTTGTTCTTGCAGAACTGGCGATACACCATCATCCCGACCATCGTGGTACCTATCGCGCTGCTGGGCACTTTTGCTACGCTGCTTGCATTGGGTTTTTCGATCAACGTGCTGACCATGTTCGGTATGGTGCTGGTGATCGGTATCGTCGTGGACGACGCGATCGTCGTGGTAGAAAACGTTGAACGCATCATGAGCGAGGAAGGGCTTCCGCCCAAAGAAGCGACACGCAAAGCCATGACCCAGATCTCTGGGGCCATCATTGGTGTGACCGTGGTCCTGATTTCGGTATTTGTCCCCTTGGCATTTTTTGCGGGTTCAACCGGCAATATTTACCGCCAGTTTGCGACCGTTATGGTGGCGTCCATTGGTTTCTCCGCCTTTATGGCACTGTCCCTCACACCTGCCTTGTGCGGCACCTTGCTCAAGCCTGTGCAAGCTGGTCATCACCTAGAAGGCAAGGGCTTCTTTGGCTGGTTCAACCGCACTTTCTCCAAGGGTGCCAAGCGCTATGAAAGCGGGGTGGCGCGCATGCTGAGTAAAGCTTCGCGCTACCTCATCATCTACGTGGCCATCGTCGCTGCAGTGGCCGTGCTTTACAGCCGTTTGCCCACATCGTTCTTGCCCGGTGAAGACCAGGGCAACGTTTTGGTGAACGTGCAGTTGCCAGCCGGCGCCACCGCAGAACGCACGGTGGAAGTGATGAAACAAGTCGAAGACTTTGTGCTCAAGCAGCCAGAAGTCAGTGACATGGTCGGCGTGGTGGGTTTTAGCTTCTCAGGCCAAGGCCAGAATGCCGGCATTGCTTTCATCACCTTGAAAAATTGGGATGAACGCACCCAGCCTGGCGAGCATGCCGATGCAATTGCCGGCCGCATCATGGGCGCCATGTCGAATGTGCGCGATGCGTTCATCTTTGCGCTCAGCCCCCCTCCGATCCCTGAATTAGGGGTGTCCTCGGGCTTTAGCGTGCGTCTGCAAGACCGCGCTGGTTTAGGCCACGATGCGCTGCTGAATGCACGCAATATGTTCCTTGGTATGGCCGCTCAAAGCCCCATCTTGGCGCAGGTTCGTCCAGATGGATTGGAAGATGCTCCGCAGTTGCGCATCGACATTGACCGCGACAAAGCCAATGCCCTGGGCGTCGGCTTTGACAGCATCAATAGCGCTTTGTCTACCGCCATGGGCTCGGCTTATGTGAACGACTTCCCGAACCGAGGTCGCTTGCAGCGCGTTGTGGTGCAGGCTGACGCACCTTCACGCATGCAGCCTGATGATCTGCTCAAGATCAATGCTTCCAATGCCCAAGGCCAGCCTGTGCCAATGTCGGCATTTGCAACGGTCAATTGGGTCATGGGTGCACAGCAAACTGTGCGCTACAACGGCTATCCCGCCATGAAGATTTCCGGAGCACCTGCACCAGGCTACAGCACGGGTGATGCGCTGACCGAGGTGGAACGCATCGTCTCGAAGCTGCCCCAAGGCTTTGGCTTTGAATGGACGGGCCAGTCCTACGAAGAAAAGCTGGCAGGTTCGCAATCGCTGATTTTGTACAGCTTTGCAATCTTGGCTGTGTTCTTGTGCTTGGCTGCGTTGTATGAAAGTTGGACCATTCCGCTGTCGGTCATCTTGGTCGTGCCATTGGGTGTGATCGGTGTGTTGCTGGCCACCTTGCTGCGCGGTTACGCCAACGATGTGTACTTCCAGGTAGGCCTGATTACGGTGATTGGCTTGTCGGCGAAAAATGCCATCTTGATTATTGAATTTGCCAAGGACTTACAAGCCCAAGGCAAGGGCATTATCGAGTCGGCGCTCGAAGCCGCGCACCTGCGCTTCCGCCCCATCGTCATGACCTCCTTGGCCTTTGGCTTGGGTGTGGTGCCGCTGGTGACGGCATCGGGTGCCAGCTCTGCCAGCCAGCGTGCGATTGGTACCGGCGTGTTGGGTGGCATGGTCACCGGCACGATGCTGGCGGTGTTCTTTGTCCCCGTCTTCTTTGTCGTCGTTCGGACCCTGTTCAAAGGCAAGCCCACGCCCCCACCTACTACTACCGCCCCCGCTGGCACAGCAGGAGTGGATCACCATGCCTAAGCACCTTTCTCTACTTGCCTTGGCCGCTGCGGCGGCCTTATCAGGCTGCTCGTTGATTCCCACGTATGAACGTCCCGCAGCCCCTGTGCCGGAGACTTTTTCACTGGCATCTGCCCAGGGTGAGAGCGCTGCCATTGCATGGCGCGACTACTTCACCGATCCTCGCCTGCAGCAGTTGATTGACTTGGCCTTGGTCGACAACCGTGACATGCGTATTGCTGCGTTGAATTTGGAGCAGGCGCGTGCCCAGTTCCAGATTCAGCGTTCAGCCCTGTACCCCAATATCGGCGGTGTTGCCTCAGCCAACCGTGGCAACAACCAAGTCACCGGCGATTTGGGCAACACCTTCACCGTGGGTTTGGCTGTATCGGCTTGGGAGCTGGACTTCTTTGGCCGCATCAGCAGCCTCAAAGAAGCCGCGCTTGCCCAGTATTTGGCCACCGACGAAGGCCGCAAAGCCTATGAGTTGACGCTAGTGACTAGCGTGGCCCAAGGCTGGCTGGCATTGCTTGCCGACGAAGAATTGCTGGACATCTCCCGCCGCACCTTGGTAACGCGTGAAGAATCCATCAAACTGGCCAAGCTGCGTTTTGATGCCGGCTTTTCTTCCGAACTGGACTACCGCCAAGCTGAATCGCTCCTGGAAGCGGCACGCGCTACCCTGGCACAGCAGCAACGCCAGCGCGCGTTGAACGAAAACGCCTTGGCGCTGCTACTGGGCCAGCCAGTTCCGTCAGAGGTGCTGGCCAGCATCAAGGGCGGCAAACTGGCCGACGCGGCTCCTATGGCAGATATTCCTGCGGGATTGCCTTCTGATTTGCTGGTGCGTCGTCCGGATATCCGTGCGGCAGAGCAGCAATTGATTGCAGCCAATGCCAATATCGGCGCTGCCCGCGCGGCGTTTTTCCCCAGCATCTCGCTCACGGCCCAATTTGGCAGTGTCAGCAATGAGCTGTCGAATTTATTCAACAGCGGGACTTGGGGTTTTAACGTGGGGCCGAGCCTGAATCTGCCCATTTTCACAGCTGGGCGGCTGACAGCTGGTTTGCAGTCGGCGCGCGCTGGTCGCGAGATCGCGGTCGCGCAGTACGAAAAGTCCATCCAGACCAGCTTCAAGGAAGTCTCTGATGCCCTCGCGAGCCGCACCACGTTGACCGAGCAAGCGCGCGCGCAAATGGCCCAGGCAGAGGCAGAACGCAAGCGTTTTTACCTGTCTGATCTGCGTTACCGCAATGGTGTCGCCAGTTACCTTGATCTTTTGGACGCACAACGCACACTCTTCGCGTTAGAGCAAGCTGACGTGCAAGTGCGGCTGGCACAGCTTCTTAACCAGATCAGCTTGTACAAAGCGCTGGGTGGTGGCTGGAATGAAGCAAGCGTTGGCAAGCAGGAGTCCGTCATTCGTTGAGTTGCGTCAACTCTGCACCACAGTGACTGCTAAACGGTCACTGTGGCAGCGGGCAAAAAAACGCCGCTCGATATAATCCGCCGTTGGTTTTTCCCGCCCCCGATAACCAGAGGACGCCATGAGCGACAAGCACCACGAAGAAGGCCATACCGGCCCCATCAAGAACTCCAAGCAACTGCTCATCACTGTTGCCATGGCCTTCATCCTGCCCGTGATTTTGATCATTGGCCTGGTAAATTTTGTGGGGTCTGCCCCCAAAACTGGCGCCGGCGTGGGTCTGCAAGAGCTGGCGCAGGCCCAGCGCATTCAAAAGATTGGCACCATTGAAATTCGCGATGCCAATCGCCCTTTGCGTGCTGGTGAAGACGTTTACAAAGGCCAGTGCGTTGCTTGCCATGCAACCGGTGTCTCGAATGCGCCCAAATTCGGCGATGCGGGTGACTGGGGCCCTCGCTTGGCACAAGGCTTTGACACCTTGGTGCACTCGGCCCTGAAGGGCAAAGGTGCCATGGCTCCGCAAGGTGGTGGTGATTTCAACGATCTGGAAATTGCACGTGGCGTTGCTTTCCTCGCTAACTCAGCGGGCGGCAAATTTCCCGAACCACAGCCAGCAGCCAAAGAAGGCGAAGCTGCACAGTAAGCCGGTAGCCACTTCATAAAAAAGGACCTTCGGGTCCTTTTTTCTTGGAAAGCTATCAATGTCCTATCTTTAACGTGCAGCGGTTTTAGGTAGCGTACTGCTGCGGGCTACGGACAAAGGCAAATTGCTGCGGCAAATTTGCCCAGATCGCATCCTGCGCAGCCCAGTGGCCCGATTCCACCATCTCGGCCACATGCACCATATCCTGCGAATGCACCAGGCCCAGCACGCCATCAGCTTTCAAGTACACCCATCCAAACTCATCCATCCAGCAACCTTCGACCTGCTGCGCGGGCGCGCCAATGTGCGAGACCACCCGGCCATCCGCATGCACGCGCCACACAATCGGCGTGTTCTCCAACTCCACATACACACGCTGTGGGCCATTTTGAAAATACCACTGCCCTTGTGCATCTGCCTCATAGTTGCGCCCAATAAATGCAAGCAACTTGCTGTGTTCCACCAGAGAGCCCTTGCTCTGTGGAAACCCCCCTTGGGCCTGTGTTTCCGCATCTCGCAGCCACCAATTGCCGCGTGCATCCAGTCCCAGCCACCCCCGGCAATCGGGCACGTTGGGCCATTTGGCCAAAGCTTGTTTAACGATGTCATCCATGATTTTTCTCCCTGTCGCTGGCTAACCGCATACGCTCACGATAACTGCAACTGCCCAGTGCTTGAAAGTTCTTGCCCTACACGCCGGGGCCGTCGAACCCATCCACAATACAGCGCAAACTCATTTGAAAACCTTTGGAGACCCTATGAAACGCTTGCTTGCGATGGTGCTGTTCGCTGTTGCGCTGACTGGCTGCGGATACAACGATTTCCAGCGCCTGGATGAAGACACCACATCCAAATGGAGTGAAGTACTCAACCAGTACCAGCGCCGCGCTGATCTGGTGCCCAATATCGTGGCTTCCGTCAAAGGCGAAGCCAACTTTGAGCAAGAAACGCTCACCCGCGTGATTGAGGCGCGCTCTAAAGCCACATCCATCCAGGCCACGCCTGAGCTGATCAACGATCCGGCCGCCTTTGAAAAATTCCAGCAAGCCCAGGGCGAGCTGAGCGGCGCGCTGTCGCGTCTGATGGTGGTGGCCGAGCAATATCCGCAGTTGCAAGCCAACCAAGCTTTTCGCGATCTGCGCGTCACGCTGGAAGGCACAGAAAACCGCATCACCGTGGCCCGCAATGCCTACATCCAATCTGTGCAGCAATACAACGTGCTGGCCCGAAGCTTTCCCACGAACCTGACAGGCATGGTCTTTGGCTACAAGGCCAAACCCAACTTTACGGTGCAAAACGAGGCTGAAATCTCTCGCCCGCCGACCGTCGATTTTGGCGCAAAGTAAGCTTGACTCCGCCGTTGTCTGCCAGCCCTTCGTCCCTGCGAACTAGGAGTGAAATATGGCTCTAGCCCATATCTGGCGAGGGCTTATAGCTCTGGTTTTTTTAATCATTGTGACTACGCATGGCTGGGCGCAGCCATTGCTGCCGGTTCCCGCCTTGTCGGCCCGGTTGATCGACCAGACACAAACGCTGTCCGCCGAGCAAGCGGCCGCCATTGAGACGCGTCTGCAAGACATTGAAAGCAAATCCGGCTCTCAAGTTGTCGTCCTGATGGTGGCCACCACCTCGCCCGAAGATATTGCCGCCTACGCTTACCGCATTGCCAGCACCTGGAAAATTGGCCGCAAAGATGTGGGTGACGGTCTGTTGCTTGTCATTGCCAAAGATGATCGCCGCATGCGCTTTGAAGTCGCGCGCGCGCTGGAGGGTGCCATTCCAGACTTGGCCGCCTCGCGCATCATTGAGCAGCACATGGTGCCGCAATTTCGCCAAAGCGACTATGCAGGCGGCATTTTGGCTGCACTCGATCAAGTCGCTGCGCGTATTGCCGGAGAAGCACTACCAGCGCCGGCCCCCAGCAGCACATTCCAAGATGACGGACTGGATTTCGAAGGCCTCGCCATCTTCCTGTTTTTCGGTGTGATGGTGATTGGGCCCTTGGTACGCCGCATATTTGGCAACAAATTCGGCGCAGCCATCATGGGTGGCGGCACAGGGTTGCTGGCCTATTTGCTTACCACCAGCCTTTTTTTGGCGGGCGGTGCCGGTGTGGTTGCATTAATTTTTACCTTGCTCTCTAACGGCAAAGGCGGTGGAGGCCCCTTTATCGGCGGTGGCGGAGGCGGCGGTTTTGGCGGTGGCTTCGGTGGCGGCATGGGCGGCGGAGGCTTTAGCTCCGGCGGTGGCGGCAGCTTTGGAGGCGGTGGTGCCTCAGGGAGTTGGTAAAAGATGGCAGCAATTACGCAACGCATGGCACGACTGTGGCGGCACCGCTGGGCGGAAAGCGATGTGGCACGTGCGTTCCCACCCGACGCACTGGCCAAACTTGAGCACTTGGTCACCCACAGTGAAAAAAGTCACACAGGCCAGATACGCCTGTGCATCGAAGGCGGGCTGCCCTACAGCTATATCTGGCGGGGCGCCAGCGCCCGTGAACGGGCGGTAGGCCTGTTTGGCAAACTGCGCACCTGGGATACGGAACACAACAACGGCGTGCTGATTTACTTGCTGCTGGCCGATCACGCGATTGAAATCATCGCCGACCGAGCCATATCGCGTGCTGAGCCACCGGCCACGTGGCAAGCCGTGGTGCACGACATGGAGGCCGCTTTTCAGCGCCAGGCCTATGCGCAAGGCATGGAGACCGCCCTGGAAAGGGTCTCGCAATTGCTGGCGACCCATTTCCCGCGCACGGCTGAAAGTGTGGTGCGGACTGCGCCGCAAGAGGCAGGGTTACCGGACGCACCCGTGGTGCAGCCTCGCTTCTGGAAAGATCGGTAAATTCTTTTCAGACTTTCTGTATGCCTGTCTATGCACGTGTTTTGTTAAGCGGGGATTGCGCAAAACCTGCAAATATCTTTTCATTTGTCGCGGTGACAACCCGCAAGATATTCAAATAACAGAGCAGCTTGCCCTGACGAATCCACGCTTTCAGTTACTAAACACCCTGAAATCGTGCATGGACAACGGGAATTAGCTTCTTTTTTTGAAACTATGGGCCAAAAGAAGCCACCCGAAGGTGGCTTCTTTTTAGCATAACGCGTATTAGCGTTTGCCTGCGTACTTGCGCAGCGCAGCCACTTGGGCAGCCAGAACAGCCAGTTCGGATTGGGCCTTGGCCAAATCCATTTCAGTGCTGGCATTCTTCAATGCAGCTTCGGCCAGCGCCTTGGCTTCATTGGCTTTTTTCTCGTCCAGGTCCTTGCCGCGAATGGCAGTGTCCGACAGCACGGTCACTGCATTGGGCTGCACTTCCAAAATGCCACCAGCAACGAAGATAAATTCTTCGGTGCCATCGGGCAATTCGATGCGCACGGAACCGGGCTTGATGCGCGAGATCAGCGGCGTGTGCTTGGGCAAAATACCCAGCTCGCCGGCTTCACCGGGCAACGCGACAAAGCGCGCTGCACCCGAGAAGATCGACTCTTCGGCGCTGACCACATCAACGTGGATGGTGTTCATCTTTGCTCCTCAGAAAAGGTGGGACTGGGCTTGTTTTGCTAGGCAAGCCAGGGATCGCTCCCTGGCTTGAAACTGGCAAATTAAGCAGCCAGCTTCTTGGCCTTTTCGAAGGCTTCGTCGATGGTGCCAACCATGTAGAAAGCCTGCTCGGGCAAATGATCGCACTCACCGGCAACGATCATCTTGAAACCACGGATAGTTTCAGCCAGTGCAACGTACTTACCAGGCGCACCGGTAAACACTTCAGCCACGTGGAAAGGCTGTGACAGGAAACGCTGGATCTTGCGAGCACGCGCCACAGTCAGCTTGTCTTCAGGGGCCAGCTCATCCATACCCAAAATCGCGATGATGTCACGCAATTCCTTGTAGCGCTGCAAAGTGTTTTGCACTTGGCGAGCTACGGTGTAGTGCTCTTCACCCACAACTTGGGGGTCCAGCTGACGGCTGGTGGAGTCCAAAGGATCCACAGCAGGGTAGATACCCAGCGCAGCGATATCACGCGACAACACAACGGTCGAATCCAAGTGAGCAAACGTGGTTGCTGGCGAGGGATCGGTCAAGTCATCGGCAGGCACGTACACGGCCTGGATGGAAGTGATCGAGCCAACCTTGGTCGAAGTAATACGCTCTTGCAGACGGCCCATTTCTTCAGCCAGCGTAGGCTGGTAGCCCACGGCGGAAGGCATACGACCCAGCAGCGCGGACACTTCGGTACCGGCCAATGTGTAGCGGTAGATGTTGTCCACGAAGAACAAAACATCCTTGCCTTCGTCACGGAAAGACTCAGCCATGGTCAGGCCAGTCAACGCAACGCGCAAACGGTTTCCTGGTGGCTCATTCATCTGTCCATAAACCATGGCGACCTTGGACTCGCCCAGGTTCTCTTGGTTCACAACGCCGGCATCCGACATTTCGTGATAGAAGTCGTTACCTTCACGGGTACGCTCACCCACACCAGCAAACACCGACAGACCGCCGTGGCCCTTGGCGATGTTGTTGATGAGTTCCATCATGTTCACGGTCTTGCCCACACCCGCACCACCGAACAAACCGACCTTACCGCCCTTGGCGAAAGGCGAGATCAAGTCGATCACCTTGATACCGGTTTCCAGCAGTTCTTGCGAAGGTGCCAGTTCGTCGTAAGCAGGAGCCTTGCGATGGATAGGCGCTGTCAGAGCTTGGTCAACAGGACCGCGCTCGTCGATGGGGTTACCCAACACGTCCATGATGCGACCCAATGTCGCCTTGCCCACGGGCACAGTGATGGCGGTACCAGTGTTGGTGACCATCAGGCCGCGCTTCAAGCCGTCGGAAGAACCCAGCGCAATGGTACGGACGATGCCGTCACCCAGCTGCTGCTGCACTTCCAGAGTCAGGGCTGTGCCTTCCAGCTTCAGCGCGTCGTACACCTTGGGCATCTGGTCACGAGGGAACTCAACGTCCACCACCGCGCCGATACATTGAACAATCTTGCCTTGTACTTGAGCCATTCTTTGCTCCAATCTGTATGTCTGTTAAAGCTGATTACACAGCGGCGGCACCCGCCACGATTTCCGACAGTTCGGTCGTAATCGCTGCTTGGCGCGTCTTGTTGTAGACCAGCTTCAACTCGCTGATGACGTTACCGGCGTTGTCGGTTGCAGCCTTCATGGCTACCATGCGCGACGATTGCTCGGACGCCATGTTTTCCGCAACCGCCTGGTACACGAGAGATTCCACGTAACGCACCAGCAGATCGTCAATGACGGACTGCGCGTCTGGCTCGTAGATATATTCCCAAGATGCACCCGTCTTCTCGGCTTGCATTTGCTCGTTCGACAGCGGAAGCAATTGCTCCACTACCGACTCTTGCTTCATGGTGTTGATGAACTTGGTGTAGCACAGGTACACCGCGTTGATCTTGCCTTCGGCGTATTGGTCCAGCAACACCTTGACAGGCCCAACCAGCTTGTCAAGAACGGGCTGATCGCCCAGTGCTGTGGCTTGAGAGACCACCTTGGCACCAATACGGTTCAGGAAAGCCAGACCCTTGCTGCCAAGGGCTACTGACTCTACCGAAATGCCCGCATCTTGCAGTTCACGCAACTTGTTGGTGACTACACGCAACACGTTGGTGTTCATGCCGCCGCACAACCCCTTGTCGGTCGTCACAACAATGACGCCGGCCTTCTTTGCATCGTTCAATTGCATGAACGGATGCACGTACTCAGGGTTGGCTTCGCCAAGATGGGCTGCAATGTTGCGGACTTTTTCGCTGTATGGGCGGGCAGCTTGCATCCGTTCCTGCGCCTTGCGCATTTTGGATGCAGCCACCATTTCCATGGCTTTAGTGATCTTCTTGGTGTTTTCCACCGATTTGATCTTGCCGCGTATTTCCTTGCCTGCTGCCATGATGGCTCCTCGTCCGGATTAAGCGAACGACTTCTTGAACGCAGCAACTGCAGCGTTCAATTCAGCTTCGTCCTTGCCTTCCTTGTCGAAAGCACGTTTTTCATTCAGACGGTCCAGCAAAGCACCGTGGCTAGTCTTCAGGAACTGGTGCAAACCAGCTTCGAAAGCCAACACTTGCTTGACTTCGATGTCGTCCATGAAGCCCTTGTTCACTGCGAACAGCGAAGCACCCATCAAAGCGGTCGACAGGGGCGAGTACTGAGCTTGCTTGAGCAATTCAGTCACACGGGCGCCACGGTCCAGTTGCTTGCGGGTTGCATCGTCCAGATCGGAAGCAAACTGCGCAAACGCAGCCAATTCACGGTACTGCGCCAAGTCGGTACGGATACCGCCGGACAGGCCCTTGACCAGCTTGGTTTGAGCGGCACCACCCACGCGGGACACCGAGATACCAGCGTTAATCGCAGGACGGATACCAGCGTTAAACAGGTTGGTTTCCAGGAAGATCTGGCCGTCAGTAATCGAAATCACGTTCGTAGGAACGAAAGCGGACACGTCGCCAGCTTGTGTTTCGATGATAGGCAGCGCAGTCAGCGAACCGGTCTTGCCCTTGACTTCACCCTTGGTAAAGGCTTCCACATAGTCAGCGTTCACACGAGCAGCACGCTCGAGCAGACGCGAGTGGAGATAGAACACGTCGCCAGGGAAGGCTTCACGTCCTGGTGGGCGACGCAGCAGCAGCGATACCTGACGGTAAGCCACAGCTTGCTTGGACAGATCGTCATAAACGATCAGAGCGTCTTCGCCGCGATCGCGGAAATATTCGCCCATGGTGCAGCCCGAGTAGGCCGACACGTACTGCATAGCAGCAGATTCAGAGGCAGTAGCAGCCACAACGATGGTGTATTCCATCGCGCCAGCTTGCTCCAGCGCACGCACGACGTTCTTGACCGAAGAAGCCTTCTGACCAATCGCCACGTAGACGCAAGTAACGCCTTGACCCTTTTGGTTGATGATCGCATCGATCGCAACCGCGGTCTTACCAGTTTGGCGGTCACCAATGATCAACTCACGCTGACCACGACCCACTGGAACCATCGAGTCGATGGACTTGATACCAGTTTGCAGAGGCTGATCCACGGATTGGCGTGCGATCACACCCGGTGCAACCTTTTCGATCACGTCGGTCATCTTGGCATTGATGGGACCCTTGCCGTCGATAGGCTGGCCCAGTGCATTCACCACGCGGCCGATCAATTCGGGGCCCACGGGTACTTCCAAGATACGGCCGGTGCACTTGACAGTGTCACCTTCAGAGATATGGGTGTATTCACCCAAAATCACTGCACCTACGGAGTCACGCTCCAGATTCAAAGCCAAGCCGTACGAAGGCTGACCATCTGCCGAAGCGGGGAATTCCAACATTTCACCAGCCATCACGTCCGACAGGCCGTGCACGCGAACGATACCGTCAGTCACTGAAACTACAGTGCCTTGATTACGGATATCGCTACTGGCTTCCAGCCCTTCGATGCGGCTCTTAATCAGTTCAGAAATTTCTGCGGGATTGAGTTGCATGACTCTTTCCTTCTTTCTTTTGGTTAGCCGAGACCTCAAGCCGCTTACGCAGTGAGGGCCGCTTTCATTTGTTCCAGACGGGCTTTGACGGAGGTGTCCAGCACCTCGTCACCCACCACGACGCGAACGCCACCGATCAATGTTTCATCGATCTGTACGGTCACGTTGAGCTTGCGGCCAAAGCGCTTTTCCAGCGCGCTACCGATATCTGCCAGAGCAGCTTCCTCCATGGGAAACGCGCTATAGACGATGGCATCGGACGAGCCGTTGAGGCGATTGACGAGCCCGCGGAACTGCACAGCCACTTCAGGCAGTGCGTCCAGACGGCCGTTTTCGATGATGACGCGCAGGAAGTTGCGAGCGGCATCGGGCAAAGCCGAACGGGCTACGCCCACGATGAGGTCGAACACTTGTTCTGACGACACCTTGGGGCTATCAGCCAATTGGCGCAATTGCGGATTAGCGGCAATCGCCGCCAATTCCTCCACCCAGGCGACAGTGCTTGTCAAATCAGCTCCATGGGAGCTGGCTTTGAACAAGGCATCAGCGTAAGGGCGGGCAATGGTGGCGAGTTCTGCCATGTTGCTTTCCTTACAGCTCTGTCTTCAGGCGGTTTAGCAGGTCAGCATGAACGCCAGCATTCACTTCCTTGCGGAGGATCTGCTCAGCGCCCTTGACTGCCAGCGCAGCAACTTGCTCACGCAATGCTTCACGGGCGGCAACAGCTTGCTGCTCAGCTTCGGCACGGGCAGCAGCAACAATCTTGTTGCCTTCTTCTGTCGCGCGGGCCTTGGCTTCTTCAACGATGGCCTGGGCGCGGCGATCGGCGTCCGCAAGCCGCGATGCTGTCTCGTTGCGCGTCTGGCTCAATTCCTGCTCAACGCGCTTGTTAGCAGCGCTCAGCTCGGTTTTGGCCTTGTCGGCAGCAGCGAGGCCATCGGCGATTTTCTGGGCTCGCTCGTCCAAGGCCTTCGCAATCGGGGGCCACACGAATTTCATCGTGAACAGCACCAAGATCAGGAAGACGATGCACTGAACGAACAGGGTCGCGTTAATACTCACGGCAACACCTTTCTTTCTAGGGCGTTGATCGGAGCTTAGGCCAGGACGAAGGGATTGGCGAAAGCGAACAGCAGAGCGATAGCAACACCGATCAGGAACGCAGCGTCGATCAGACCGGCCAAGATGAACATCTTGGTTTGCAGTTCGTTGATCAGTTCAGGCTGGCGAGCCGAAGCTTCCAGGAACTTGCCGCCCATCAGGGCAATACCGATCGAAGCGCCGATAGCACCCAGACCAACGATCAAACCACAAGCCAGAGCGACGAGACCGAGAATGTTTTCCATGATGACTCCTAGAGATTAAAAGAAAGTTGAAGTGAAAGGGATAGGTCAGTGGGCTTCATGTGCTTGGCCGAGATAAATCAGCGTCAGCATCATGAAAATGAAGGCCTGCAGGGTGATGATCAAAATATGGAAGATCGCCCAGATAGAGCCTGCAATGATGTGCCCCAGAGGGAGCAACACACCAGAGAGCGACATGGCAGCCGCGCCACCCATCAGGGCAATCAGGCAGAACACCAACTCACCAGCGTACATATTGCCAAACAGTCGCATACCGTGCGAAACCGTCTTGGCAACGTATTCAATGATCTGCATCAGCAGATTGATCACGCCCAAAATCAGAGCGAAAACAGGATTTTTAGAAGTACCGAAAGGTGCAGTTACCAGCTCGTGAGACCAGCCGCCCAGGCCCTTGATCTTGACGCTGTAGAACAGGCACAAAATCAGCACGGCAGTCGACAGACCCAAGGTGGTCGACAAATCAGCCGTAGGCACTACACGCAGATAAGCGTGCGAGTCGCCTTGAACGCCTTGCCACAACACGGGCAGCAAATCGACAGGCAGCAAGTCCATCGCGTTCATCATGAAAATCCAGACGAACACGGTCAGTGCCAAAGGCGCAATCACTTTGCGCGAAGCAGCATTCTTGATATTGGCTTTGGCTTGGTTGTCCACCATTTCAACCAGCATTTCCACCGCCGCCTGGAAGCGACCAGGTACGCCAGATGTCGCTTTACGCGCACCCAGCCACAGCAGGAACAGACTGATCGCGCCGCAAATAAAGCTCACTGCGACGGAGTCCAAATTCACCACCGAAAAATCGATGACGGATGTCTGCTTGATGTTTTGCAGATGTTGCAAGTGGTGAACGATGTATTCACTTGCGGTTGGAGCGTGCGCGTCGGCTGCCATCGGTGAACTCTTCTCTCAATATCAGTCAGTTTTTCGGACACTGGATCGCTTCATTAAAAAAGCAAACCAGTACGTTTTCATCGTTACCACTAACCCAGCCAGCAAAGCCAGCCAATTTAGGTCAGGCACCAAGCGAGGTGCTGCGGCCAACATGGCAATACACAACACCAACTTGACAAATTCCCAGCCGAAGAGCCTTGCCATCGCCATCCCGGCGCCTGCTGCCGCACTGTTACGCGCAAGTCCTCGCGCAAACACTGTGGCAGGAAGCACGACGGTCAGTGCGCCGTAAGCGGCAGACCAAGCCGCAGCTTCTCCAGCTACCAACCACGCCACCACCGATACCAGCAGACCGACCAGCACTTGGCTTATGACCACACGCCACACCGAAGTTGCCGGATGGCGTTGACGCCAAGCCTGCGCCTCTTCAGGCGTCATGGGCTTGATTTGCGGCTCTTCGTCCTCAAATTCCGATTCAGGGGCTTGATGCTTCATGTTTTCGCGAGCCAAAACTCAAACCGGAATTTTACAAAGCCTTTGATTATACGTAGAAACCCGTTTTGTAAAGATATCGACTGACATCTTCCAAGGGTTTTCACGGACAATTGGAATTTACCCGTCGCTTAGCCCCTACAGGCTGGGGTTCGCCCCAGTTGCAACGCTTTTCCCAAATTGGCAACTGCGCAAGCAAACCGCTTACGCACAGCGGCGCAACCATATCTCACAATGCTTGGCTTACCAAGCAAAACCCTCATAAGCACCTTCACCATGACTACGCCAGATACCTCTGCTAGCACTGATCCACGCAAAGACTCACTGATCGAGTACCCCAGCCTCTTCCCGATCAAAGTGATGGGCGTGCACACAGAGGATCTGGTGCACAGCATTACCAAGATTGCGAAAGAGTTTGACCCGTTTTTTGATGCATCGACTGTCGAGCTGCGCCCCAGCAGCACCGGCAAATATCTGGGTGTCACGATTACGGTGACGGCGACCAGCCGGGAACAGCTGGACAACCTGTACCTCGCCCTGACTGGTAACCCCATGGTGAAGGTGGTGCTTTGACGCTTGCAGGGTTGTCACCGCTGGATGCGCGATTGCTAGGGCGTGTGGACTATGCAAATTGCAATATCGCCATGCAGGCCTTCACCGCCAGCCGCGATGCAAGCACTGCCGATGCACTGTGGCTTTGTGAACACAATGCAACATTTACCCAAGGTATTGCGGGCAAGGCCGAACATGTATTGATGGCCGGAGACATTCCCGTCGTGACCACCAATCGCGGCGGCCAGGTTACCTACCACGGGCCCGGCCAGGTGGTGGCCTATCCACTGATGGATTTACAGCGCTTGGGCTACTTTGTCAAAGAGTATGTCTACCGGCTGGAGGAAGCCGTCATCCGCACGCTGGCGCACTACGGCGTGACCGGCCACCGCGTGGCAGGCGCGCCGGGAATCTATGTGCGGCTGGACGATCCGCACAGCCATGCGGTGCTCAACCAACGTCCTCAACAACGGCAGCCCGGCAGCCCGGCGCCGCAACCCGACTTCACCGGGCTGGGCAAAATTGCGGCCTTGGGCATCAAAGTGAGTCGCCACTTCACCTACCATGGTGTGGCCTTGAACGTGGATATGGATTTGCAGCCTTACCAACGCATCAACCCTTGTGGTTATGCCGGTATGGCAACTGTCGATCTTTCTACAATCGGCATCCAGACAACCTGGAGTGAGGTGGCTCAAGTGTTTGGCAACCAGCTGATCACCCGCCTCGCGCCCTGAGATTACAGAACATGAGCAGCAACGAAGTCGTGCGCGAAGCGCAGTCCGCCGAGAACTACAACCCGCTGGCCAAACAAAAGGCCGCCGCCAAACTCTCGCGCATTCCGATCAAGGTCGAGCAGGGCGAAGTGCTGAAAAAGCCGGACTGGATCCGTGTCAAAGCGGGCAGCCCCACCACGCGCTTTTATGAGATCAAAGAGATCTTGCGCGAGCAAAAACTGCACACCGTCTGCGAAGAAGCCTCGTGCCCCAACATTGGTGAATGCTTTGGCAAGGGCACGGCCACCTTCATGATCATGGGCGACAAGTGCACACGCCGCTGCCCGTTTTGTGATGTCGGCCACGGCCGCCCTGACCCGCTGGATGTGGACGAACCCCGCAAGCTGGCGGAAACCATTGCCCGCCTGCGCCTGAAATACGTAGTCATTACCAGCGTGGACCGCGACGATCTGCGCGACGGTGGTGCCGGTCATTTTGTGGAATGCATTCAGCAAATTCGTGCGTTGTCTCCATCCACGCAAATTGAGGTGCTGGTGCCTGACTTCCGTGGCCGCGATGACCGCGCACTGGAGATTTTGAAGCTCGCGCCGCCCGATGTGATGAACCACAACCTGGAAACCGCACCTCGCCTGTACAAGGAAGCGCGCCCCGGTTCGGACTACCAGTTCTCGCTAAATCTGCTGAAAAAGTTCAAGGCGCTGCACCCCAACGTGCCGACCAAGAGCGGCATCATGGTGGGCCTGGGCGAGACCGACGAAGAAATCCTGCAAATCATGCGCGACATGCGTGCGCATGACATTGAGATGCTGACCATTGGCCAGTACCTGTCGCCCACCAACAGCCACTTGCCGGTGCGCCGCTATGTGCATCCAGACACCTTCAAGATGTTTGAAGCAGAGGCCTACAAAATGGGCTTTACGCATGCCGCCGTCGGTGCCATGGTGCGCTCCAGCTATCACGCCGACCAGCAGGCGCACGCAGCGGGCGTTTAAGCTTCTGCCCCTCTCTGGAGAAGCAGCCGCAAGGCTGCTTTTTTTATAGCTGCAAGCCCTTGATAAAAAAGGCTTTCAAAGCCATTTGACCTTGAAAGCCTTTATCTACCACGGCAAGCCGCTCTTATTTTTGAATACCTTGCGCTCCATCGAGGAAAAAATGCTTGGCTAACCGGCAAAACCGCTGGCTGGCAAAAAACGACTTGCAGGCTTTACAGGCCCACTTGTCGCCCCACGATGAAACTAAAACTTCAAACCCTTGGTACTGGCCCCACCAGTAACCACCACCAAGGACTCGCTGGAATGAACTATACATGTAATGAGAATTAATCGCAAATAGACCGTAAAACCAAGTGGAGATTTCTGACCGGCGGTTACTTGCCTGCTTCCATCAAGCTGGCTGGATCGTCAGCGATCAACACAATTTGCGCCCACGGCTGCAGCTTGCGGATATCAGCGCGCAGTACCTCTTGTTTAACGCTCAAGATTTGCGCCGGGTGCATGGAAAAACTGCGCAGGCCCAACCCCAACAGCAAGCGTGTCAACGCGATATCGCCGGCCATTTCACCGCACACACACACTTGCTTGTGCATGTCGTTGGCCGTTTCAATGACCTGCGCAATCAGACCCAGCACGGCGGGGTGCAAAGGCTCGTACAGGTGCGCGACCGCTTCATCGGTGCGATCAATCGCCAGCGTGTACTGGATCAAGTCATTGGTGCCGATGGACACAAAGTCAAAGTGTTTGAGCAGGCTGCGCACAATCAGCGCGGCAGCAGGAATTTCAATCATCGCCCCCAGCTGCACGACGCCATAAGTGGCCCCGCGCGCGTCCAGCTCCGCCTGCGCCAGCCGCACTTGCGCCAAGATGCTGTGCACTTCATGCATGTGCGAGACCATGGGGAACAGCAGGTTCACTTTGCCAAACGCCGCAGCGCGCAAGATGGCCCGCAATTGGGTGCGAAACATGGCCGGCTCCGCCAGACTCCAGCGAATGGCGCGCAAGCCTAGCGCCGGGTTCAGGGACAGCTCCTTGCTGCCTCGGTCCAGCGGCTTGTCGGCCCCCACATCGATGGTGCGAATCGTGACGGGCAAGCCTTGCATGCCTTGGAGCGCGACTTTGTAGGCCTCAAATTGTTCTTCTTCACCGGGCAGCTTGCCTTCGCGCCCCATGAACAGGAATTCACTGCGAAACAAGCCCACGCCCACCGCGCCCGCATGCACCGCTGCCGCCGCGTCGGATGGCTGCTCAATATTGGCCAGCAGCTCAACTTTTTGGCCATCAATCGTCACTGACGGCGTATGGCGCAACCGCGCCAGGCGGTCGCGCTCCAGTGCGTCGTGGCGCTGGCGAAAGCGGTACTCCTCCAAAATGATGGGCGAGGGATCCACCAGCACAATGCCGGCATTGCCATCAATGATGATCCAGTCATCTTGCCGAATGAGCTGGCTGGCCGCGCGCGCGCCGACTACGGCCGGAATATCCATGCTGCGCGCCACAATGGCCGTATGGCTGGTCTTGCCACCCACCGCCGTCACGAACCCCTTGAACACACTGCGCTTGAACTGCAGCATGTCCGCAGGCGACAGATCTTGCGCCACCAGCACCAAAGGTGCTTCTGACGATGCATCTAAAAGCGGCGGCTGCGTGCCATCTTCAACCTGCGGAGGAGCGGCAGGCACGGCGCTGCTCGCCAGACCACGCATACGGCGCAAGATGCGGTCGGCCACTTGCTCCAAGTCTGCTTTGCGCTCACGCAGATAAGGGTCTTCCATCTCGTCAAACAGGCGCGAGATTTGTTCGAGCTGCGTCACCAGCGCCCACTCGGCGTTGTACAGGCGCTCCGTGATCCACTGTCGAACGCCGCCCACCAGCACTTCGTCTTGCAGCAGCAGCAAATGCACTTCCAGCAGGGCGGCCAGCTCGCCGGGAGCATCTTCGGGCAGATCACTCATCAGCCGCTGCAGCTCGTCGATGACGGCATCGCGCGCCGCTCGGGCGCGCGCAACTTCGGCGGTGACCTGTGAAGCCTCGATGAAATAGTGGCGCACCTCAATGCGGCTGGCCGCAACGACGACGGCGCGCCCGATTGCAATGCCGCGCGAAACAGCGAGCCCGTGGATAGCAAATGTCATAAGTTTGCATCCCTTCCAAAGTATGTGTTGCAGCGGTACATCCACCGCAAAGCTGAGCCGGGACTCTGGCAAGCCAGCCCCGTTGCTTGAACGCAAGCGCTCAACGCAAAAAGCGTTGAGTTATTGGCCTTCGCCGAATTTGTCGTTGATCAATTCGATCAGGGCATCCATGGCTTCTTGCTCCTGGAGGCCCTCGGTTTCCAGCACAACCTGTGAGCCGACGCCAGCGGCCAGCATCATCACGCCCATGATGCTTTTGGCGTTGATGCGCCGCTCGCCCTTGCTCATCCACACTTCGCAGGGGAAGCTGCCGGCCAGCTTCGTCAGCTTGGCAGAAGCGCGCGCGTGCAGGCCTAACTTATTGCTGATGGTGATCTCGGTCTTGAGCATGTTCTTTCCGCGCATTCTGGTTTTGGGGAGCACTGCCAGCGCCCACTTGCATCATCCCTTGCTGGCCGCCCGCCAGCGCCCGGGCCATCTGCCCGTCCAGCGTCTCGTTGCGATAGCAGATCGCACGCAGCAGCATGGGCAAATTCACGCCCACCACCAGGCGTGCACCACTACCTTCCACCAGGCGCTGCGCCACATTGCTGGGCGTGGCACCAAACACATCGACCAGCACCAGCGTGCGTGCGGCGCCACTTTGGGCGAGCAAACCGCGGGCGTGGTTCAAGGTCACTTCGGGGCTTTCATGGGGCGGCACATCCAGCACGCTGACATGTTCATGGCTGTCCGCAAACACATGCAACGCGCATTCATACAGCGCTTGCGCCAAAGGCGCATGGGCGATCAAGAGGATGTGATTGCTCGTAGGGGTCATGGGGCAGAAGTTGTGACTGACATTATGGCTTGCGGCCTGGTGCTACGTGCGTGCACAGGCTTGCACGCTACTCAGTCAGAAGAAATAGGCGGGGGAGTTTTACTTCGCGGTTAACGCCAGGCTTTGGAAGAAAGTGCTTGCATGCTGGTGCTGGGCTTTGGGCGCATATACCACGGCGTGAAAGATCCGCGCCTTGTCGCCCTCTTGCCGTGCAAACCATACACCATGGGTGGTAATTACCCAGCCTGCGGGCCCTACGCCCTCCACCGTTGCACGGATGGAGCGTGACAAATCCATCGCGCCGGCGGGAATAAACGGCGCGCCGCTGCGGGATTCAGTCCCATCCACGGCCGTCAGGCGCGAGAGCACGGCCGCCTCCCAAAAAGCCAGAGCATCATCGGCCTGCTGTGCATCGTCCAGCAGCCAGTGAGACACCGCATAGGTCGAATCTACTGCGTCGCAGCCCATCATGTTGACGGGCACACTGCCCATGTCCATGCCAAAGTCCACCGGGGTTTGCGCTACCTGGGCATCACAAGGAAATTGCACTTTCAGCCCTGCATCTGCCAGGAACGCTGGCTGCCATTTCAGTTGCGGTTCGTTATCACAGGCCGTCATGCACCAAACCATGGCCGCCGCGCTGGCGCAACGCAAAAAAGTAGAGGGCTTTGTCATAAACGCATTATCGGCAGCACTGGTACAAACTGGACAGCGAACTTTCCTGCATGCGCGCACTCCATCCTCCATGGCCGCGAGGGCTCTCGATCCGTCGCCCGGTTCTCTTTTTACGACCATTCCCAACTTGGGCACAATGCAAGCTATGGCAATCAAACACTTGGTGGCAGGCGTGGCGCTTGCAGCATTCGCGGGCCTTGGCGCCTATGTTTACTTTGGGCAAGCAGCACGGGCTGCACCCCAGTCTCAATTCGTTTTGCTCGATGGCTCCAGCAAAACCACGCAGGATCTGCAGGGCAAGGTGACCTTGGTCAACTTCTGGGCGACCAGCTGCGTGACCTGCGTGGCCGAGATGCCTGAGATCATTGCCACGCACAACAAGTACCAGGCCCAGGGTTACGACACCCTGGCAGTGGCCATGAGCTACGACCCACCCAGCTATGTGGTGAACTTTGCCCAGTCGCGCCAACTGCCTTTTAGCGTGGCGCTGGACAACACCGGCGCGGTGGCCAAGGCCTGGGGCGATGTCAAGCTCACGCCCACCACCTACATCGTGAACAAGCGCGGCGACATCGTCAAAACCTATGTGGGCCAGCCTAACTTTGAAGAGCTGCACACCCTGATTGAAAAGCTGCTGGCTGAAGCGTAAGCCCAACAAAAAGAGAGCTACTTGCCCTGATGAATGAACGATTTCAGTAACAAAACTATCTGAAGTCCTTGCATGACAACGGCAAGCAGCTCTCTTTTTTAAATTGCCAGCGGGATCCAGCAGGCCAATATCGCTGACTTAGCGGTTGCGAAAAGCGTCATGGCAAGCCTTGCAGGTTTGCGCAGCCGGACCAAAAGCCGCCTTCAAATTTGCCAAATCGCCGGTCTTGGCGGCAGCCGCCAGCGTGCCCGCTTGCGCTACAAAATCGCTGGCGTGGCCATCAAATTTGGTTTTTTCCTTCCACACTTCGGGCTTGCTCTTGCCGCCCTGCGTGCCTTCAGCAAAACCTTGCCAAGGCAGGGCGGCCAAAGTTTCCAGCACCGCGCCGTTTTGCTTGGCGATGTCAGCATTGAAATCCGCGCGGCCATTGGCCATGGCGCCCAGGCTGCCAAAGTGCTGGCTCATCACAAACAGCGAATTTTGGCGGTACTTGATGGCGTCTTCAGCCTTGCCAAACTTCAAGGTATCCGCCGCAACCGGCACACTCGCCAGCGCGGCAGTCAAGGCCACGGCAGCCACAGACAGGTTTTTGAAATTCATCAGGAACTTCCTTTCTTGGTCATCAACAGACTCCACAGCAATAACAATAACAATAACAATCTTGCCGTTAGGGGAGTATCGCTTTGCACTTTCAGTTCCCCTAGCTGCGTTACCACCGTACATTTCACCACCATGCATTCACCTGCCCCTTCCTCATTGCGCGTCTGGGATTTGCCCACCCGCCTGTTTCACTGGTTGCTGGCGGCCAGCACCATTGCCTTGATAGTGACGGCCAAAATCGGCGGCAATGCCATGGAATGGCATTTGCGGCTGGGCCACGTGGTGCTGGCCCTGCTGCTGTTTCGCGTGATGTGGGGGGTACTGGGTGGGCACTGGTCGCGCTTTTTCACCTTCATCCCCAGCCCGGCAAGGCTGGTGCGTTATCTCCAAGGCCGGGGCTCCGCAGCTGATCATGTGGGCCACAACCCCTTGGGTGCGCTGTCTGTCATCGCCATGCTGCTGATTTTGGGCATGCAAGTGGGCACAGGCTTGGTCAGTGACGATGAGATTGCGTTTGCCGGCTCGCTGGTGCGCTTTGTCTCGGGTGACACTGTCTACTGGGCCACCAGCTGGCACAAGGGCTGGGGCCAATGGCTGCTCTGGGCCATGCTGGGGCTGCACATGGCTGCTATTATTTTTTACAGCTTCTTGCAACGCAAAAAGCTGGTCGCTGCCATGCTGCATGGCAACCAACCCCGCCCTCCCGAAGATCTGCCTGTCAGCCTTGACGGCGCAGGCCAGTGGCTTTCTGCCTTGATCTTTGCCATGGCGTGTGCAGTCATTGCCTACTGGGTGTGGACGCGGGCTGCGTTCTAACCCCGATACACAACTACCTGCAGTGCCGCTACACTGCCCGCTTCTATTTGCCACCTGAAAATTATCTTGCTTTGACAGTGGATCACCCCTGTGTGGCCGTCACCATCGCCACCACGCAACAAGACATGGCCGAAGCAGCCCAACTGTTCCGCGAATATGCGAATAGTTTGGCGCTCGATCTTTCCTTTCAGAACTTTGACCACGAGGTGGCACACCTGCCCGGTGACTACGCGGCCCCACGCGGCGCCCTGCTGCTGGCGTTTGTCGATGGCGCACTCGCGGGCTGCTGCGCGTTAAGACCGATCGACGCCGCGGACATTCCCAACGCGGCCGAAATGAAGCGCCTGTATGTGCGCAAAGCCTTTCGCGGCTTTGGGCTGGGTCGCCAGCTGGTGGAATCCACGCTGGATGCCGCGCGCCAGTACGGCTATGACTGCGTGCTGCTCGACACCCTCGACGACATGGAAGCCGCGCGCGCTTTGTACACGGACTTGGGGTTTGAGAGCACCGAGCCCTACTACCACAACCCGATTGCCGGGGCGCACTACCTCAAAGCTACGCTTTTTTGATACAAAAAACTGACTGCGCTAATGTTCAAAATAGCGAACCGCAATTCCTGTTTTTGATCACCTGATGAAGCTAGAAGTACCTCTTTACGTACGGCTTTGCGCTGGAGCACTACCGCCAAAACCATGATGACGAAGCTCGTCACTCCACGCTCTTCAGTTGTCTCGAAAAGCGAAATCAGAGCAGACAAACGCATCAGGCAAACAAAAAAAACGCTGCTCAAGGCAGCGTTTTTTGCAGTCGTTTTTTAGGCTTGAGCTTGCGCCAGCAATGTCGCAGCATTGCTCACTTCGAATTTGCCAGGGCCTTCCACATTCAGGGAGACGACCTTGCCGTCCTTGATCAGCATCGAGTAACGATTGCTACGCAGACCGAGACCCTTGCCATTCAAATCCAGCGTCAGGCCCAAAGCCTTGGCCAATGCGGCATCACCGTCCGCAATCATGCGAACCTTGCCAGCAGCCTTTTGCTCGCGGCCCCAAGCGCCCATCACAAAGGCGTCATTCACCGCCACACACCAGATCTCATCAACGCCAGCGGCCTTAAAGGCGTCTACCTGAGCAATGTATCCTGGCAGATGCTGTTCAGAGCAAGTGGGCGTGAATGCGCCTGGAACGGCAAACAAAGCAATAGTTTTGCCGGCCAGCGCTTGAGGCACTTCCACGGGATTGGGACCTATGCTGCAACCATTGCCCTCAACCTCCACGTACTCCATCAATTTCACTGCGGGCAGTGCATCTCCAACTTTAATCATGGTGTTCCTCCAACGGTTTATAGGTGCCTTCGCTAGGGCCCACTGACCAAGCAGCGGGCAAGGCTTGAAAACAAAAAAGCGACCCACATTGTGGGTCGCTTTTTAAGATTATGCAGTCAAAGCAGTTGAATGCTTAGAGCAGGCCAGCCTTTTGAACCAGCTGGGTCACAACCCAGTTCTTGGTCTTCGAGAGAGGACGGCTCTCGGTGATTTCGACGGTATCACCCATCTTGTATTCACCTTGCTCGTCGTGAGCGTGGTACTTGCTCGACTTGATCATGATCTTGTCGTAGATAGGGTGCTTGACGCGGCGTTCTACCAGAACGGTCACGGTCTTAGCACGCTTGTCGCTCACCACCTTGCCAATCAAGGTGCGCTTGAGGGATGTTTTAGCTTCCGTCATGTCGGCTCCTTACTTAGCGGCTTGCTTTTCAGCAAGGATGGTCTTGGCACGGGCGATATCGCGGCGGGTAGCCTTCAATGTCGATGTGTTACCAAGTTGTTGCGTGGCCTTTTGCATACGCAGACCGAAATGAGCCTTTTGCAAGGACTTCACTTCAGCTTCCACAGCGGCCACGTCTTTTTGGCGGAGTTCAGCAGCTTTAGTCATGTGATCTCTCCTTATTCACCAATGTGACGGGCAACGAAGGTCGTACGCAGAGGCAGCTTTGCAGCAGCCAAGCGGAACGCTTCACGAGCCAGCTCTTCAGATACACCCACGATTTCGTAGATGATCTTGCCGGGCTGGATTTCGGCAACGTAGTACTCGGGGTTACCCTTACCATTACCCATACGCACTTCAGCAGGCTTAGTGGAAATTGGCTTATCGGGGAACACACGAATCCAGATACGGCCGCCACGCTTCACGTGACGAGAAATCGCGCGACGAGCGGCTTCCAGCTGGCGAGCTGTCAGACGACCACGATCGGTAGACTTCAAACCGAAATCGCCAAAGGCAACGGAGTTACCACGGGTAGCGATACCGGTATTGCGGCCTTTGTGTTCCTTACGGAACTTACGGCGTGCGGGTTGCAGCATGTTTATTCTCCTTTACCGTCCGCTGCTGTAGCGGGCGCGTCAGCCTTGCGAACGCGCTTAACGGAGTCAGCACCAGCGCCGGCGGGCTTGTCGCTGCCGTCAGTAGGAGCTGCGTTACCGCCTGTGGGGCGGCGGGCACCACGACCTGCGCCGTCACGGCGACCATCGCGGCGGGGGCCACGTGGACGACGGTCGTCTTCAGGACGGGGAGTTTCAACGGCGGGCAGATCGTTACGGCCCAAGGTATCACCCTTGTAGACCCAGACCTTCACGCCAATGATGCCGTAGGTTGTCTTAGCTTCAGAGAAGCCGTAATCGATATCAGCGCGCAGAGTGTGCAATGGCACGCGGCCTTCGCGGTACCACTCAGTACGGGCGATTTCGATACCGTTCAGACGACCGGACGACATGATCTTGATGCCTTGAGCACCCAGACGCATGGCGTTCTGCATCGCACGCTTCATAGCGCGGCGGAACATGATGCGCTTTTCCAGCTGCTGGCAGATGGAGTCAGCGATCAGCTTGGCATCGATTTCAGGCTTGCGCACTTCTTCGATGTTCACTGCAACTGGCACACCCAGGCGAGATGTGAGTTCCTTCTTCAAGGCCTCAATATCTTCACCCTTTTTGCCAATCACAACACCAGGACGGGCCGAGTAGATAGTGATGCGGGCGCTCTTTGCAGGACGCTCAATCACAACGCGTGCCACAGCAGCGTTCTTCAACTTAGCTTTCAGGTACTCGCGAACCTTGATGTCTTCAGCCAGCATGCCAGCGAAGTCACGGTTGCTGGCGTACCAACGGCTAGCCCAGTTACGGCTTACAGCAAGGCGGAAGCCGGTAGGATGGATTTTCTGTCCCATATTCTTCCTTTAGGCCTCAGTTACCAACCGTCACATAAATGTGACATGTAGGCTTGCTGATGCGATTGCCGCGGCCCTTAGCGCGCGCTGTGAAGCGCTTGAGCGTCGTACCTTGTTCAACGAAGATGGTTTTAACCTTCAACTCGTCAATGTCGGCGCCGTCATTGTGCTCGGCGTTAGCGATAGCGGATTCCAGAACCTTCTTCACGATCACAGCAGCTTTTTTCTGCGTGAAAGTCAAAATGTTCAGAGCTTGATCCACCTTCTTGCCGCGGATCAGATCCGCGACGAGGCGACCCTTGTCAACCGACAAGCGTACGCCACGGAGGACTGCACGTGTTTCAGACATGGTCGTTCCTTACTTCTTGGCCTTCTTGTCGGCGGGGTGACCCTTGAAGGTACGAGTCAGAGCGAATTCGCCCAACTTGTGACCTACCATTTGGTCGGTGATGTAGACAGGCACGTGTTGCTTGCCGTTGTGCACAGCAATGGTCAGACCGATGAAATCAGGCAGAACCATGGAGCGACGCGACCATGTCTTAACTGGCTTCTTGTCCTTGGTAGCTACGGCTTTTTCAACCTTAGCAAACAAGTGATGGTCAACAAACGGACCCTTTTTAAGAGAACGAGTCATTTGCTACCCCTTACTTTTTACGACGCGACACAATCATGCTTTGTGTGCGTTTGTTGTTACGGGTGCGGTAGCCCTTCGTCAGGTTACCCCATGGGTCAACTGCATGACGGCCTTCGCCAGTCTTACCTTCACCACCACCATGTGGGTGATCGATTGGGTTCATTGCAGTACCGCGGACGGTAGGACGAATACCCATCCAGCGCTTCACACCGGCCTTACCGTAACGGCGCAGGCTGTGCTCTTCGTTGGCGACTTCACCGATGGTTGCACGGCATTCGATATGAATCTTGCGCACTTCACCGGAGCGCATACGCACTTGGGCGTAAACACTTTCACGAGCCAACAGCGTAGCGGATGTACCAGCAGAGCGGGCGATTTGCGCGCCACCTGCAGGTTGCAACTCGATACAGTGAATGGTCGAACCCACTGGGATGTTGCGGATAGGCAGGGTATTGCCAACGCGGATAGGAGCTTCAGAGCCACTCACAATCGTTGCGCCAACAGCCAAGTTGCGAGGAGCAATGATGTAACGACGCTCGCCGTCTGCATAGCACACCAAAGCGATGTGAGCCGAACGGTTTGGATCGTATTCAATGCGCTCAACCTTGGCCGGGATACCGTCCTTGTTGCGCTTGAAGTCCACTACACGGTAGTGGTGCTTATGACCACCGCCCTTGTGGCGAGTTGTGATGTGACCATTGTTGTTACGACCGGCCTTCTGGAATTGTGCTTCCAGCAGAGGTGCGAAACCTTCACCCTTGTGCAGGTGATCACGAGTCACCTTCACCGCGCCACGACGGCCAGGCGAAGTTGGTTTAAGTTTAATAACAGCCATGATTAAGCAGCCTCCCCGGACAGGTTCAGCTCTTGACCGGGCTTCAGACGCACATAAGCCTTGCGAACGTTGTCGCGGCGACCCATGGTTTTGCCAAAGCGTTTGGTCTTGCCCTTGGTGTTCACTACAGAAACGCCCAATACTTCAACCTTGAACATCAATTCCACAGCGGCTTTGATTTCAAACTTGGTAGCGTTTTGCAGCACTTTGAACGTCACTGCATTGGACTGCTCAGCAGCCATGGTGGCCTTTTCGGACACGATGGGAGCCACCAGCACTTGCATCAGACGACCTTCGTCAAACTTGAGTGTGCTCATGCGAACATCTCCTTGAGTTTGTCGATCGCACCCTTGGTGATGAGCACTTTCTTGTAATGCACCAGAGAAACGGGATCAGCGTAGCGGGGTTCCACCACGAACACGTTCTTCAGGTTGCGCGAAGCCAGGTACAGATTCTCGTCGATCTCTTCGGCGATCACCATCACCGAAGACTGCAAATTCATGGACTTGAACTTGTCAGCCAGAACCTTCGTCTTAGGAGTGTCAACGGTCAGCGAATCCACCACAGCCAGACGACCTTCGCGAGCCAACTGAGACAAGATGGAAGCCATACCAGCGCGGTACATCTTCTTGTTAATCTTTTGCGTAAAGTTTTCTTCAGGCAGATTAGGGAAGGTGCGTCCGCCTCCACGCCACAGAGGCGAGGAAGTCATACCGGCACGTGCGCGGCCAGTACCCTTTTGTTTGAAAGGCTTGGCAGTGCTGTGACGAACTTGCTCGCGGTCCTTCTGAGCGCGTGTACCTTGGCGGCCATTTGCACGGTAGGCAGTCACGATCTGGTGGATCAAGTCTTCATTGTAAGCACGACCAAACACGGTCTCAGGTGCGTCAAATGTCGACGCAGCTTGACCTTGTTCATTCAGGAGTTCGAGCTGCATTAGTTCGCTCCTTTGGAAGCTTTAGCCTTGATAGCTGGACGCACCGACACGAAACCGCCTTTGGCTCCGGGGATAGCGCCCTTGATCAAGAGCAGTTGGCGTGTTTCGTCAATGCGAACCACATCCAGGTTTTGGGTAGTCACGGTGTCAACGCCCATGTGACCTGTCATGCGCTTACCGGGGAACACGCGACCTGGGTCTTGTGCCATACCGATAGAACCAGGTACGCGGTGCGAACGGCTGTTACCGTGCGAATTGCGCTGTGCACCAAAGTTGTGACGCTTGATCGTGCCAGCGAAGCCCTTACCGATAGAAGTGCCTTGCACATCCACCTTTTGGCCAACACTAAACAGATCTGCCACGGGCAGGGCTGCGCCTGCTGCGTACTTGGCTGCGATCTCTTCGGTCACGTGAAATTCTTTGGTGACTTCACCGGCTTCAACGCCCGCCTTAGCGAGGTGGCCAGCTTGTGGCTTGGTCACGCGCGATGCCTTGCGTGTACCGAATGTGACTTGCAAAGCCACATAGCCATCGTTCTCTTCGGTTTTAACCTGGGTCACGCGGTTGTTAGAAACATCCACCACTGTGACAGGCACTGCGTCCCCATCATCAGTGAACAGACGCATCATGCCCACCTTGCGACCCAGCAACCCGAGGGAGTTGCTCAGACTCATTTGTTTGCTCCAAAACTCTCGCCGCTGTAACTGCAATTGGCCCAGCGTTGCACCCAATCAGATAACCGTAGTGCACGAAAGAAGGTTAATAAAACCCCGCCATTTTGGCGAAGCCCCAAATTTTAACGCGAACTGCTTTTTCAAGCAAGTTCGCGTTAAAAGAAGACCTTAAAAGGCACTGCAAGCAGTGCCTTTTAGTTCTTATTGCAGTTTGATTTCTACGTCCACGCCAGCAGGCAAGTCCAGTTTCATCAAAGCGTCAACAGTCTTGTCGGTAGGATCGACAATATCCATCAGACGTTGGTGAGTACGGATTTCCAACTGGTCACGCGAAGTCTTGTTCACGTGGGGCGAACGCAAGATATCGAAGCGCTTCATGCGTGTAGGCAAAGGCACGGGACCCTTAACAATCGCGCCAGTACGCTTGGCGGTATCAACGATTTCAGCTGCAGACTGGTCGATCAACCTGTAATCGAAAGCCTTCAGACGGATGCGAATTTTTTGCTTGGACATTGTTAATTCCTAGATTTGCTAAGAATTAAGCAATGACGGTGGCAACCACGCCAGCGCCAACAGTACGGCCACCTTCGCGAATAGCGAAGCGCAGACCTTCTTCCATAGCGATAGGAGCAATCAGCTTGACAGTGATCGAAACGTTATCGCCAGGCATAACCATTTCCTTACCTTCAGGCAACTCGATCGCGCCAGTCACGTCCGTTGTACGGAAGTAGAACTGAGGGCGGTAGTTGTTGAAGAAAGGAGTGTGACGGCCGCCTTCATCCTTCGACAAAACATACACTTCGGCTGTGAAATGAGTGTGTGGCTTGATCGAAGCGGGCTTGCACAGCACTTGGCCACGTTCTACGTCTTCGCGCTTAGTACCGCGCAGCAACAAGCCTACGTTGTCACCAGCTTGACCTTGATCCAGCAACTTGCGGAACATTTCCACGCCAGTGCAGGTAGTCTTGACGGTGTCCTTGATACCGACGATTTCGATTTCTTCGCCGACCTTGATGATGCCACGCTCGATACGGCCAGTCACCACAGTGCCACGACCGGAGATCGAGAACACGTCTTCCACAGGCATCAGGAAAGCGCCATCCACTGCACGCTCAGGCGTAGGGATGTAGCTATCCAGAGCTTCGGCCAAACGCATAATGGCAGCTTCACCCTTGTCGGATTGGTCACCTTCCAGAGCCAGCTTGGCCGAGCCGCGGATGATAGGAGTGTCATCACCAGGGAAATCGTACTTGTCCAGCAACTCGCGGACTTCCATCTCCACCAGCTCCAGCAGCTCTTCGTCGTCCACCATGTCGCACTTGTTCAGGAACACGATGATGTAAGGAACGCCAACTTGGCGAGCCAACAAGATGTGCTCACGTGTCTGGGGCATTGGGCCGTCAGCAGCGGAGCAAACCAAGATAGCGCCGTCCATCTGAGCCGCGCCAGTAATCATGTTCTTCACATAGTCAGCGTGACCAGGGCAGTCAACGTGAGCGTAGTGACGAGTTTCAGTTTCGTATTCAACGTGCGAAGTATTGATCGTGATACCGCGAGCCTTTTCTTCGGGCGCGTTATCGATCTGCGAGTAGTCCTTGGCTTCGCCGCCGAACTTCTTGGACAGAACGGTAGCGATAGCAGCCGTCAAAGTGGTCTTACCGTGATCAACGTGACCAATCGTACCCACGTTCACGTGGGGCTTGGTGCGCTCGAACTTTTCTTTTGCCATTGCAAATTCTCCGGATAAAAGAGCAAACCTGTGTGTGTTTTTAAGGTCTGCATCACATTGCTGATTCACTTCGCACAGGTAACAAAGTGGCATGCAATCGCAGACCGGCAATCTTTCTATGGTTGCCTAGCCAAGGCTAGGCAACCATAGCCAAACAGTCGATTATGACTGATTTGGATTACTTAGAGCGCGCAGCGACGATGGCTTCCGCCACGTTGCGAGGAGCTTCAGCATAGTGCTTGAACTCCATGGTGTAGCTAGCACGGCCTTGGGTCTGCGAACGCAGCGAAGTGGCATAGCCAAACATTTCCGACAATGGCACTTCTGCCTTAATAGTCTTACCACCGCCGACCATGTCGTCCATGCCCTGCACCATACCGCGACGGGAAGACAAGTCACCCATCACTGTGCCGGCGTAGTCTTCAGGCGTTTCCACTTCCACAGCCATCATTGGCTCCAGAATCACAGGATTAGCCTTACGAGCGGCTTCCTTGAAACCGAAGATAGCAGCCATCTTGAACGCCATTTCGTTCGAGTCCACATCGTGGTACGAACCGAAAGTCAAGCGCACCTTCACGTCAACCACTGGATAGCCTGCCAACACACCTTGCGTCAAAGCTTCGATCACACCCTTCTCAACCGCAGGGATGTATTCGCGAGGAACCACACCACCCTTGATTTCGTCGATGAACTCAAAGCCCTTGCCTGGCTCTTGAGGTTCCAGTGTAAAGACCACGTGACCGTATTGACCCTTACCACCAGACTGGCGGACGAACTTGCCATCCACATCCTTGACAGTCGAGCGCACTGTTTCGCGATAAGCAACCTGTGGCTTACCAACGTTGGCTTCCACGTTGAACTCGCGCTTCATGCGGTCAACGATAATTTCCAAGTGCAACTCGCCCATACCAGCAATGATGGTCTGGCCCGATTCTTCATCAGTGCGCACACGGAAAGAAGGATCTTCTGCAGCCAAGCGCGACAGAGCGATGCCCATCTTTTCTTGGTCAGCCTTAGACTTAGGTTCCACAGCCTGTGCAATCACAGGCTCAGGGAACACCATTCGCTCCAGCACGATAGGAGCATCCATTGCACACAGGGTTTCACCGGTGGTGACGTCCTTCAAACCTACGCAAGCAGCGATGTCACCAGCGCGGATTTCGTCAACTTCTTCGCGCTCGTTAGCGTGCATCTGAACGATACGACCAATACGCTCTTTCTTACCCTTAACAGAGTTCAGAACGGTGTCACCCTTGTTCAGAACGCCGGAGTAAACGCGCACGAAAGTCAGCTGACCCACAAACGGATCAGTCATCAGCTTGAACGCCAATGCAGAGAACTTCTCTTCGTCGTCAGCCTTACGTGTCAGCTTCTTTTCTTCGTCATCAGGATCAGTACCTGTAACGTCAGCAATATCGGTAGGTGCTGGCAACAGGTCCAACACAGCATCCAACATGCGCTGCACACCCTTGTTCTTGAACGCAGTACCGCACAGCATTGGCTGAATTTCGGTAGCGATAGTGCGCTGACGCAAAGCGGCGATGATTTCTTCTTCAGTCAAGTCACCTTCTTCCAGGTACTTATTCATCAGCTCTTCAGTGGCTTCAGCAGCAGCTTCCACCATCTTTTCGCGCCATTCGTTCGCGACATCCACCAAGTTAGCAGGAATGTCACGGTATTCGAACTTCATACCCTGAGATGCGTCATCCCAGTAGATGGCCTTCATCTTGATCAGATCAACCACGCCTTCGAAGTTGTCTTCAGCGCCGATTGGCACAACGATAGGCACAGGATTCGCATTCAAGCGAGTCTTCATGCCTTCAACAACCTTGAAGAAGTTAGCGCCAGTACGGTCCATCTTGTTCACAAAGGCCAAACGAGGAACTTTGTGCTTGTTGGCTTGACGCCATACAGTTTCGGACTGGGGCTGAACGCCACCCACCGCGCAGTACACCATCACAGCGCCATCCAGCACGCGCATCGAGCGCTCAACTTCAATCGTGAAGTCCACGTGACCGGGGGTGTCAATAATGTTAATACGGTGCTCAGGGCGGGACAGATCCATACCCTTCCAGAAGCAGGTCACAGCAGACGAAGTAATCGTGATACCGCGCTCTTGCTCTTGCTCCATCCAGTCAGTGGTCGCAGCGCCGTCGTGAACTTCGCCCAACTTATGGGTCACGCCTGTATAGAACAGGATACGTTCAGAAGTGGTGGTCTTACCTGCATCGATGTGTGCCGAAATACCGATATTGCGGTAACGGCTAATGGGGGTCTTGCGAGCCATGATTGATCCTTGATTGATCGGGGAGAGAGTCTGCGATCACCCTGCCTTGTGCGCCGGGGCCAGCAGTTCTATATGGGGGCGCCTGAAATCGAGACAAGGCCGCAGGCAAGATTTGCGAGCGGCCTTTCTGTTTCAGTCTGCTACAAGCAGATTAGAAGCGGAAGTGGCTGAATGCCTTGTTGGCTTCGGCCATGCGGTGAACTTCGTCACGCTTCTTCATAGCGCCACCACGGCCTTCTGTGGCTTCCATCATTTCGTTGGCCAGACGTTGGGCCATTGACTTTTCACCACGCTTGCGAGCGGCTTCCTTCAACCAGCGCATGGACAGAGCCAAACGACGGACAGGACGCACTTCAACAGGCACTTGGTAGTTAGCACCACCCACACGGCGGGACTTTACTTCCACCATGGGCTTGATGTTGTTGATAGCTGTAACGAACACTTCCAAAGCATCTTTTTCAGGTTGCTTCTTGGCGATCAGTTCCAGAGCACCGTAAATAATGCGCTCTGCAACAGCCTTCTTGCCGCCTTCCATGATCACGTTCATGAATTTGGACAGCTCTACGTTGCCGAACTTAGGATCCGGCAGAATTTCACGTTTGGGGACTTCGCGACGACGTGGCATTTTTTACCTCTATCTTTGCTTCAGTTGGTGACTTTTCAGGCACCGCGAGAACTCATCAAAGAGCCTCACTTACTCGACCCACGCAAAACATTTGCGCTTCGGGTCACTACGTTTGACCGCGCCAGTCAGGCGAATCAAACACCGATTGTTTTTCAAAACCAGGGCTTACTTAGCCTTAGGCTTCTTAGCACCGTACTTCGAACGGGACTGCTTACGGTCCTTGACGCCTTGCAGGTCAAGCGAACCGCGCACGATGTGGTAACGCACACCTGGCAAGTCCTTTACACGACCGCCGCGCACCAGCACAACGCTGTGCTCTTGCAGGTTGTGGCCTTCACCGCCGATGTACGAAATAACTTCGAAACCGTTGGTCAGACGAACCTTAGCCACCTTACGCAAAGCCGAGTTAGGCTTCTTAGGTGTCGTGGTGTACACACGGGTACACACGCCACGGCGCTGGGGGCAGTTTTCCATAGCAGGGCTCTTGGATTTAACAACTTCTACCGTGCGGCCCTGACGCACGAGTTGGTTAATGGTTGGCATATATACGTCCCTAAACGTAAAAAACGAAAACGTGAAACCCTTCGGAGATTCCGAAAAGCCCTCGACTGTACCAGCTTGCGCCTTCAAGAGCAAGTGGTATGCGATTAAATGGCTGCGAACTCAAGGACTTGGGTTTGCAGCGGCCTGGATGCGTTAGCGAATCCAAAGACGAATGGAGTCCCACAGGCGGCGGAAGAAGCCGCCTTCTGGCACAGCCTCCAAGGCGACGACTGGCAGTTCAGCAGCCACTTGGTCGCCGACCAAAACTTTCAAAGTCCCTACTTGCTGGCCTTTGGCGATGGGCGCCATCAACGGATCGGTACGCACCAGTTGCGTGGTGACCTTGCCTGCGCTGCCAGAAGGCACCGTAACCACCGTGGAGGCTTCGCGACCGACCTTGATGGTGCTTTGCGAGCCCTTCCAGATTTGCGCTTCTTCCATGGGCTGGGCGGCATCAAACAACTTGACCGCGTCATAAGCGGTATAGCCCCAGTTGAGCAACTTTTGACTTTCGTTGGCGCGCGCATTATCGCTGGAGGCGCCCAGCAAAATGGACAGCAGGCGGCGACCGCCGACATTGGGCATTTCGCGGTTGGCAGTCGATACCAGGCAATAACCAGCGGCATTGGTGTGGCCGGTTTTCAGGCCATCCACCGAAGGATCGCGGAACAGCAAGGTGTTGCGGTTGCGGCCATTGGCTGCAGGCGTTCCAGGGTAACGGTACTCCTTGGTGGAGTAGTAATGCATGTGCTGCGGGAAATCGTGCATCAAGCGCATCGACAAAATCGACAGGTCACGCGCCGTGGTCAAGTGGCCGGGAACGGTCAGACCTTCAGGGTTCTTGTAGACCGTGCCGGTCATGCCCAGCGCTTTGGCCTGCTCATTCATGAGGCGCACGAAGTTCTCAGCTGTACCGCCCACACCCTCTGCCAGCGCCATCGTGGCATCGTTGCCAGACTGCACGATCATGCCCTTGATGAGGTCTTCGACGGGCACTTGCATCTTGGGGTCGATGAACATGCGCGAACCCGGCATCTTCCACGCCTGCTCGCTGACCGGCAGGCGCTGATCCAGGGTGATTTTCTTGGTGCGCAAGGCATCAAATACCAGGTACCCCGTCATCAGCTTAGTCAGCGATGCAGGCTCCACAGGCGCGTCGATGTCCTTGGAGGCCAGCACCTGGTTGGCGGTCACATCGACCAGCATATAAGTGTGCGCCGCAATTTCTGGCGGCTGCAGCGGAGCAATTTGCGCCGACGCCCACAAGGGCGCCAGCGCAGCGGTCAATGCCAAAGTGCGCAAGGACGAAAGGAAAGGCTTCATGAACAACTTCTGGTTTATCTAGAGAAAGGAGCGAGGTGGCTGCTTTAGCCGTGGATGACCGACAGATGGCGTGTCACCAGCCCTTTAAGCAAGGGCAATTGTCCGTGGAAGAAATGACCTCCATCGGGAACAACTGTTACGGGCAGTATCTGTGGGCGCGCCCAGTCCATCACAGACTGCAAAGGCACGGTGTCGTCTTTCTCCCCGTGCAGCACCAAAGTGCGTTCGTGCGCGGCGGCAGGAATACTTGCCGGTTCGAAGCGACTGGCGGCCGTGCCCACCAGCACGGCTTTTTCAATGCGGCCTTGCTCCCACAGGGCTGCAAGCGCGTGGGTGGTCACAAAGGCACCAAAGGAAAATCCTGCCAGTGCCAACGCGCCCTGCGGTGCCACCTGGCGAACGACTTCCAGCAAGTCCTGCGCCTCGCCCTGGCCGGCATCATGCACACCTTCGCTGGCACCAACGCCCCGAAAGTTAAACCGCACAGCCTCCCAGCCCGATTGCACAAATGCGCGCGCCAAGGTTTGTACGACTTTGTTGTCCATGGTGCCACCAAACAGCGGGTGGGGATGGGCGATCACCGCCACCCCTTTGGGCGTGCCTGCGGGACGGTCACGCAAGGCTTCGACAACCCCTGCAAGACCCGTGAGGGTGAATCGTTCAGTGTGAGCGTTCAATGGAAACCACCTAATTCATAGCTACACGCCCTTGATACATAAGGGCTAGAGGCCAAAAACACTTGCAATGCAGCGTCAGAGTCGGATTTAACGGCCAAGTTCCGGCGGAACCAGCAAGCGCTCCACAATCTGCCCGTTTTTCAAGTGGGACTCGACAATTTCATCAATATCACTGTTGTCCACAAAGGTGTACCAGGTGCCTTCCGGGTACACCACGGCCACCGGGCCTGCCGCACACCGATCCAGACAGCCCGCCTTGTTCACGCGCACTTGCCCCTTTCCTGCGAGACCTGCTTCTTTGACGATGCGCTTGCAGTGGTCAAAGCCGACTTTGGCGCCATGCAGGGCGCAGCAATCTTCGCCATTGGGGCGTTCATTGAGGCAGAAAAAAATATGGCGGTTGTAATAGCCGTCACTGCGGTTGTTTTGCTCTTGAGTCATGGTTTTCCATTCTAGGATTCGCGCTGTCGCTGAGAAAGCCGCAACGCCACATACGCTAGCACCCCATAAGGCCAGAGCCAGCCCAGCCATTGGCCCAGACCGTAAAACCGCATAAAGCGGCCCTGTTCCCAGGTTTGCAGCGTTTGCGCAAAATATGCGCTGGTCGGCGCTTGATTGAGCCAGTTGAGTTGCCACATCAGCACCAGCAGCAGCAGTACAGAACACCAGCGCCGCGGCGCCGCCAGCAAGCACAGCGCACTGAGCACCGCGCCCATCACGCCAACTTGGGTGGGCAGTGTGAGCCAGGCCCACGCATGCTCAGGCCCATAGGCCATGGCCGAAGACAGACAGGTTGCCGCAACGCCCGCCAACAGCGCCAAAACCAAAAAGATGATGCGCCGCCGCACGTGGCCAATCAGCAGATAGCCCAGCAACACCGGCGCCAGCAGGCCGAGGAGCACACACAGCACTTCTGCACTGGGCGAAAGCACTTCCAAAGGGCGCTCGCGCAAGGGAAGCCATGTCATGAACGGCGTTCCCTCCAGCCAGGCATCCAGCGTGGTATCGAGCCGCTCCAGCACTTGGCCCAGACCAAAAGGCAAAGCCGCAGGAAACAGCAGCGCCACAGGCCAGACCGCCAGCAACACCAGGCCGCCTTGCGGCTGCGCACCAAACCAGCGCTCCCGAAAAACACTCCAGCGCTCCAGCCAGCCCAGCCACTCCAACGCCCCCGCCACCATCGCGCCAATCAGCACGCCTGCTGCGTTGAGCACAAAGTCCATATTCGACGGCACACGGCGGGGCAGGTAAATCTGTAGCAACTCCATGCACAGCGACAAGAGCGCGCCTGCCAGCACGGCCAGCGGCAGGGCGGCCCAGCGCAAGCCACTGCGCAAAACACCCAGCGCCAGCAAAAAACCCAGGGGCACGTAGCCAATGATGTTGGTATTGACGTCAAACCACGTCCAATAAGGCGGTGGCAACGGCGCCGTCACAAACACCCAGGGCGAGATGCCCTGCACCCGCCAGCCCTCAAACGGGAACAGGCTGGCAAAGACAATCAGCACGCAATACAGCAGGGCGAGCGGCCATGCCGAGGTTTTAAACACAAACGCCCCTTTCGCCTGGGCTTAGCGATTTAGAACGGTTTCACCACGACGAGGATGACGATCCCCATCAGCAAGAACACGGGTGCCTCGTTGTACCAGCGGAACCAACGGTGGCTGCGCTGGCAGCTGTTGTCTTCCAGATTGCGCAGCAGCACGCTGCAGCTGTAGTGGTAGCCCACCACCGCGAGCACCAAGGCCAGCTTGGCATGCAGCCAGCCACCGGCAAAGCCCTGGCCCATCCACAACCACAGGCCCAGCGCGATAGCGGGTACGGCCAGGATGGTGGCAAAGCGCAATAAGCGGCGCGACATGCCGATCAGACGCTCACGCTCGGCCACCGAGCCCGGCGCCACCATGGCCAGGTTCACAAAGATCCGCGGCAAATAGAAAAGGCCCGCAAACCAGCTGGTCACGAAGATGATATGAAAAGCTTTAACCCACAACATGGTCACAGTGTAAGCCGCTGTGTCTGCGGCAAAAAAAAGCCCGGCAATTGCCGGGCTGGTAAATCCCTCTGGAACGAGGCCTGCTCAGGGAGGTGAAGCAGGGAAAGCAGCAAGCCGCTTTCGGGGGCCAATCTAGCACCACCCTTGTCGGTACGCACTCGGGCTATCCCCAAGCGCAAGCTTTTCCCGTATCAAGCGCAGCGCTGCGCAGGCCTGCACTGACAAGCGCACAATATTGGGTATGCATCTGTCCAGCCCCACCCCTTTTCCGCAAAGTCGTCCCCGCCGCCTGCGCCGCGACGCCTTCACCCGCAATCTGGTGCGTGAGAACCACCTGACGGCCCATGACTTCATCTACCCGGTGTTTGTGCACGAAGGCAGCAACCGGCGCGAAGCCATTGCCTCCATGCCCGGCGTGGAGCGCCTGAGTCTGGATTTGCTGCTGCCCGTGGCTGCCGAGTGCGTGAAGCTGGAGATTCCGGTGCTGGCACTGTTTCCAGCCATTGACGCCAACCTGAAGACGCCCGATGGCAAAGAAGCACTGAACCCCGACGGCTTGATTCCACGCGTCGTGCGTGCGCTCAAGCAAGAGTTCCCGCAACTCGGCGTGATGACCGATATTGCGCTGGACCCCTACACCAGCCACGGCCAGGACGGCATCCTGGATGAGACTGGCTACATCCTGAACGAAGAGACAGTGGAAGTCCTGGTCGGCCAGGCACTGACCCATGCCGAAGCCGGGGTCGACATGGTGGCCCCCAGCGACATGATGGACGGCCGCATTGGCGCCATCCGCGAAGCGCTGGAGCTGCAAGGCCACATCTACACGCGCATCATGGCGTACAGCGCCAAGTACGCCAGCGCCTTCTACGGTCCCTTCCGCGATGCCGTGGGCACACGCGGCGCACTGGGCAAGGCCGACAAGAACGTCTACCAGATGGACCCCGCCAACAGCGACGAAGCCCTGCGCGAAGTGGCCATGGACATTGCCGAAGGTGCGGACATGGTGATGGTCAAGCCCGGCATGCCGTACCTGGACATCGTGCGCCGCGTCAAAGACGAGTTCAAGGTGCCCACCTTTGCCTACCAGGTCAGCGGCGAATACGCGATGATCAAGGCCGCTGCTGCCAATGGCTGGCTCGACCATGACGCGGTGATGATGGAAGCCCTGCTGGCCTTCAAACGCGCCGGCGCCGATGGCATCTTGACCTACTTTGCCATTGACGCCGCCAAAAAACTACGCGGGCTGTAACGCCTGCGCATGCCAAGCCGCCGCAAGGCGGCTTTTAAATTTTGAGAGCTGCCAGCCCTTACCCATCAAGGGCTAGCGGCCATTTTGACCATGCAACCATGCGCCTGCTGCTGATTGAGCCCAACACCAAACACATCCAGGATTTAGGCCTCTGGCCTGCAGCAGATGCTGCGCCCTTAGCCGCACTCACGGCTGGTGGGTTTTACTGGCTCTCGTGCGAACGCAGCGAGCTGGAAGTGCAGTTGCCCGCTGTGCAGGCCCTGCTGCTGTCGCTGTGCGGCACACCGCTGGTGGATCTGCACATTTCAGACTTGCTCAACGCGCACATCCCCTCCAACTTCGACTACACCTCGGACTATGACATCGTGGTGTTTCGCCGGCTGGATTTGCCCGCCGGCACCTCAACTACCACCACCTTGAAGGCCGTGGACACCGCGCCTGTGGGCTATGCCGTGTTCGACAACTTGCTGCTCAGCGTGCACACCGCTGAATGCCCGGTGCGCGACAGCAGCCTGCAGCGCCTGCTCCAACCAACCATCACCCCGGAAAAGCGCGCCATGGCAAGCCGCTTGCCGCCGAGCAGCGCCGATTTGATGCTGCGCCAGATCAACCAGATGGTGGACGGCTATCTGAACCTGCGCCGCGACATGGCCAAGCATATTGACCTGTGGCAGATGCAATTGCTCAACCCCAGATCTCTTTTTAGCGACTGGGGCAAGGTACTGCAGGCGCGGCTGGCACTGCACCAGCTCGATGAAATCTGTGAAGACCAGCGCGGGGCCATTCAAGACTGGATTGATGCCCTGCAAACCTGGCAGGACGAGCACAGCAGCAAAGCCGAGCACCGCGCGCTGGAGCTGCTGCGCGTGCGCTCGCGCGACGTGCTCGAGCACATTGAGCGCGTGATCCACCATGTACACCGCATGGAGCAAAGCGCCGAAGCTGCGGTGCAGATGCACTTTTCGGCGCAAAGCAATCGCGCCAACGACATCATGCGCACGCTCACCACGCTGACCGCCATTTTCTTGCCGCTGAACCTGATTGCCGCCGTGTTTGGTATGAACTTCGATGTGCTGCCGCTGGTACACGCCGAAGACGGCTTCTGGTGGGCCATGGGTGCCATGGCGCTGATTGGCATGGCGCTGTTGGTGTTTTTCTGGCGCCGGCGCTATATCGAAAAAGCCAGTCTGCTGGGAGAAGATTCCTAAAAAAGAGAGCGTCTTGCCCTTGATTTGACTGGTTTTCAACACCTATTTATATTGAAATCCAGTCAACACTAGGGCCAGCAGCTCACTTTTTCAATCAATCCGTGGACGCACCCTGCAAATGCTGGTCAAAAAACGCCAGCGTGCGGTCTTTGGCTTGAATCGCACTGGCCTGGTCAAAACTGGCGCGCTGGTCGCAGTTAAAGCCGTGGTCAGCTTCGTACAAATGCATCTGCACACCTGGCTGTGCCTGGCTGAAGGCCAGTACATCCGGCACGGGAATCCAGGCATCCTCGCGCCCGAAATGCGCCAGCACGGGGCAGCGTGGCTGGCGTCCTGCCTCCAGCGCCGTGGTCATGCCGCCGCCGTAATAGCACACTGCGGCAGACAGCTCGGTCACGCGCTCAGCAGCGCGCCACGTCAGCAAGCCGCCCCAGCAAAACCCCACCATCCCCACGCGCTGCCCACTGTCTTGCTGCAGCCACTGTGCCGCAGCGCGAAGGTCTTGCAGCACGCCTTCACCGGGCAACGCTTCGGCGGCAGCTTTCAAATCTTTGCCTTGGGCCATGCTTTCGGTGTCGTACCCCAGCTCTACGCCGGGGCGCAACCGCGCAAACAAATCGGGTGCCAGCGCCAGAAAACCCCGTGCGGCAAAACGTTCTGTGACAGCACGAATGTGGGCGTTGACCCCAAAAATCTCCTGCGCCACCACCACCGCGCCGCGCACCGGCCCCTGCGGCCGCGCCAGCCACGCAGTCAGTTCGATACCGTCTTGTGCCTGTAAATGAATCACACTGCCCATACTGCCGTCTCCTTGATTGCTTGTTCTTCGGGGTCGTGCATCATGCATGAATGCGGATGACCTACACCGGGATCGCTGCGATGTCGGCCACACTGGCCTGTGCAAGCAATCTGCGTTCCACTTAAGCCCTTTTTTGCCACTGTCTACCCATTGCACCATGGACCTAAAGCCACTGATTACCCTGGTTGCCATCGTCAACCCGCTGGCCATCGTGCCATTTTTCATTCACTACACGCAAGGATTTGACGCAGAGCAGCGTGCGCAGACCATTCGCACCGCTGCCTTCAGTGCGTTTGTGGTCATCGCTGCGTGTGCATTGATTGGCTTGCAGGTGCTGGATTTCTTCAACATCTCGCTGCAAAGCTTTCAGGTCGGCGGCGGATTGCTGCTGCTGCTGAGCGCCATGAACATGCTCAACGCTCGCCCGGCAGAAGATCGCCCCCATGAGGCCGCGCTGGAAGCGGGCGCCGCTAAGGCCGCTATGGGCAACAGCATTGCGGTAGTTCCGCTGACGATTCCCTTGCTGACCGGGCCCGCCGCCATGTCGACCGTGGTGATTTATGCCGACCAAGCGGCCAGTTTTTGGCAGCACCTGGCCTTGGTGGGCTACGGCGTGGTCGTGGCTGTCTGCGTATGGGGCAGCTTTTCGATGGCCAAGCCGATTGCCCGCGTACTGGGCAAAACCGGCATCAATGTGATGACACGCTTGATGGGTTTAATTCTGGCCGCCCTGGCCGTGGAGGTGATGGCGGGTGGCCTGATTAAAATTTTCCCGGTTTTGGCAGGCTAGGCCGCCGCCTGGGATAAGGGCTCAACGCTATCTGTTGGTGTGTGGTGCTCTGCCGGACTGGAGCAAGCGCCGCCGCAACCATTGATAGCCTCAGCAGGCAGGCTCTCCGCATGCAGCACTTGGCCACTGTCGATATCAAAGCCGACCGCCGTCATGTGCTGGGCCAGTGCAGCATCCATGGTCTGGGCGTGGTAACTGAACCATGAGGCCAACTCTGGCGTCATGCCGCGAATCATCGTGAGATCACCATTTTCTGCACGCACTCGCCCTTCGCGCATGATGTCCAGCACCACTTTGTGCTGGGTGCTGTGGCAGTTGCCGGTGGTGAAACCTGTGGCTGCCATCCAGCGGTCTTCCTGTGCAAAGTGCTCGTTGGTATGTTCGATCAAACCGTTCCAGAGCGTGAGAAGTTGCGCATCTTGGGCAGACTCCACCTCGGCCAGCAGATCCACAAACTCGCGGTGGGTCTGATCCATTTCCGGAACTTCTAACTCCAGTTCCTTGCCCCATTGCAGCGTAGCCATATCGCAACTCCCTGTGAATATTTGTTTCAAAGGCGCGAGCTTACGGAGGACGTTTGCGCAGATTTTGACAAAAATCAACACGCGCAAAGGACGAGATTTTGACCTACAAGTTTTTAGCGATGGCGCAAAAAAAGCCCCGCAATGCGGGGCTGGTAAAGCGGTGAACAGAGGCTCTTGATCAGAGCGTCAGAGCACTAGAGCCTCTACTCAATTTATTGACCAAATTGGCGCTTGGCGTCATTGACGCAAGTGTCTTTTGCGTCGCCAGACATGGCATCGCAGCGCTCGCGGGCGGCTTTGTATTCTGCTTCGCGAACATTTTCAGCCGCATCTTTGCGCACTTCGGACACGTTAGCGCCCCGTGCATCGCCCATTTTGTTGTCAGTGCGCGCTTGATTTACTTTGGCAGCTTCCAACGCTTTGACCTGCTCGGCCTTGGCATCTTTGACGCAGACATCTTTGTCATTGCCCTTCAAATCGTCGCATTTTTCTTTGGCGACATCATAGGCAGCATCGGCCTTGGCTTTGGCCACATCGTGCCGGTTCTTGTCCGAGCCGTCACGGCGGAAATTCAGTTCAGCTTCGGCTACTTTTTCACGGCCTTTGGCTTCTTTTTCGCACACGTCCTTGGCATTGCCCGACATGGATTTACATTGGTCCTTGGCGGCTTTGTAATCAGCGGTGATGCGGTCTTTTTCTAGTTTGAAATCGTTGGAAGTCTGCGCGAAAGCTGATGTCGCCATGACAGCAGCGGCGGCCACCGCCATAAGTTGGGGCATAAATTGCATAGGTAATCCTTGGCTTGAAGCGTTAAAAACGCATGGGCCAGGACGGCCCATGCTGACGGCATAGAGCGCGTTATTCGTCCCAGCGAAAGTCGGGATTGCGCGTTTGCCAATCGGTCAACTGCTTTTCAGCTTCATCTTTGGCAATACCATGCCGCTCTTGCAGCTTGCCCACGAATTGATCGCGCTTTCCGGCGACTACATCGACATCATCATCGGTCAGCTTGCCCCACTGCTCGCGCATTTTTCCCTTGAATTGCTTCCAGTTTCCTGCGACACGATCTTCATTCATAGCGACTCCTTGAAGAAAATTTGGGGAGATGAATGAAAGCGAATTCGCCCGTTAAAGGCTGTTATTCACTTTCCATTCGGCACACATCAAATTTAAAGGAATGCAATTTTTTGTGGCGTAGTCAATACAGGCGATAAACGGTCGGAATGTACCTACCAAAACATCTATAGTTCAGCGCCGTTTTTACGGCGAAACCACAGTCTGGAGCCATGCATTGAGCTGGATGCCAATGTCGTCCACGCCCCGTGTCAAGGCTTGCACGCCAGCGGCTGCATTGCTTGCTGTAGCGACAGGGCGTGCTTCAAACAAGCGCTGTGCCATCAGCACATCACCTTGCGCAGCTGGATTGACCAGCGTGGCGCGCACGCGCACCCAGCCCGCGCTTTGCTGGGCCTCGGAGAACACGTGACTAAATTCTTCCAGCGCCAGCCGCAATACAGGCACTTGGCGTCCTTGCACGGAAGGCGCAATGACGCCCGCCTCCGCCGACAGCACCACCCGGCCTCCCTGGCTTAAATGCTCTCGCAAGCGCTGTTGCACCATTTGGCTGGGTGGCAGACTCCAGCGCGCTTGCGTATAGGCGTGGAGCACTTGGGCATCCGCATAGGCCAAGCGGTAGCGCACCGCCATATTGCCTTCTGCCTGCAACGGCGCCTGTATGTCTGCCAGCGCCACAGGCATCAATCCAGTCGCACTCACGGCAGGACGCAGCGCGGGGACAGCACCCAAGTCATAGCGCACCACCGGCTGCGGCGGAGAGGGCAACGCAGAGCAGCCCACCAAGGCGGCGCACAGTGCCATGCCACAGGCCTTGGCAGTCCAATGAAAATTGTGGTTTTGCATGGTGCAGATTCCTTAACGAGACGGCTGTGGTGCCACAAAACCAGGTTCACCCGGGCCCGGCTGCCCGCCACCAACACCGTAAATCAATGACTGGGGGTTATCACCAATCCCTGAGACGGCACTGCCCAACTGGCGTGCGGCGGACGATACATCGCTGGCGGCCTGGCTGATGCTGGGCAGGGCCGCGCGATCAAAGCGCTCCGCCGCGCGCGCCATGGACTGCGTGCCTCGATTAATTTGCTCCAAGGCACCGCCCGGCCCTTGCACATTGGCTGTGAGGTTGCGCACATCTTGCGCCAACGCCCCAGCCTCTCGCCCTGCCAGCTCCATGGCTTGCATGGCTCTGCGGGCGTCTTGCGCCATCGCAGGAAATTGCTCGACCGCTGGCGCGACCTGTTCACGCAGCGTCGTATTCATGGTCTTGGCAACCTCACTGACATTGCTGGTGGCCTGCGTCATATTCTCCAGCACCTCGCTAAAACGCGCCTGGTTGTCATCACCCAGCAATTCATTGATGCGTTTGGTGGCTTCATCCACCTTGGCCAAGATGGTCATGCCCTGGTCGGCCAGGACGCTGAGCGGGGAGGATTTCAGCGGCAACCGTGGCAAACCACTTTCACCACGCGGCAACTCTGTTACGGCGGTCGTGGCGATCGTGCTCGTAATGTCATCCAACTGAATGTGCGCAATCCCGGTCACACCTTGGTAGCCCAGCATGGCGAAGGTTCCCGTCGTCGAAATCGGAGCGCTGCTATCGACCTGAATTCGAATCAGCACATTGCCTGCAGCCTGCTGGTCAAAGCTGATGCTCTTGACCTTGCCAACTGCGACACCCTTGTAGCGCACGGTAGCTTGCTGCTGCAAGCCACTGATGGCATCGGCCGTGGACAGCTCGTACTCGGTATACGCATGCTGATCGCGGGATAACCATAGCGCCAGAGCCGCAAGCAAGGTGATCAAGGCCAGCACAAAAACGCCGGCTGCCATGGCATGGGATTTATTTTCCATCTCAGTGTCCTCCTTGCGGTACTGGAGCCATAGCGCGCCTGCCGCGTTCGCCTTGGAAGAAAGTCTCAATAAAAGGGTGCTGAAACTGCGCGACTTCGCGTGGCGTTCCGGTCACGATCACCCGCTTTTCAGCCAGCACTGCTACGCGGCTGGACAGTGCAAACAAGGTGTCCAGATCGTGCGTCACCATGATCACGGTCAGACCCAGTTCGCCATGCAACTCGCGCAATAACGCACAGAATTCGTCAGAACTGGTGGGATCAAGTCCCGCTGTGGGCTCATCCAATAACAGCAATGGTGGGTCCATGATCAGGGCGCGCGCCAGCGCCGCACGCTTGACCATGCCGCCGGACAAATCAGCGGGCATGCGGGTGGCATGTTCCGGTTTCAACCCCACCATCTGCAGCTTGATCATGGCGGCTTCACGCACCATGTCGTCGGGCAGTGTGGCCTGCTCGCGCAATGCAAAGCCGATGTTGTCCAGCACATTGAAAGCGGAGTACAGCGCGCCATGCTGAAACAGCATGCCCACGCGCGCGGCAGCGCCTTCGCCGCACATCTTCGCTGCAGGCCGGCCCAAGGCCGTCACCGTACCTTTGCCGGGCTGCAGCAGTCCTAAAATTTGTCGCAGCAACACGGTCTTGCCCGTGCCGGAGCCGCCCACGATGGACAGCATCTCGCCCTTTTCCACTGTCAGATCCAAGTTTTCATGCACGGCAAAAGCTTGGTCGCCTTGACCAAAGATGCTCCACAGCTTGTCAACGACAACGACGGGTTCAGCGGGTGATTGCGTATGCGCCATGACTTAGAAACCTACGTCCTTGAAAGCAATCGCAAAGATCGCATCCACAATGATGACCATGGTGATGGACGACACTACCGAGGCGGTGGTTCCCGCCCCCAGGCTTTGGGTATTGGGCTCCACCCGCAACCCCCAATGGCTGCCAATCAGTGCAATAAAGATGCCGAACACCACGGATTTCGCCATGGACAGGCCCAAGTTACCGATCTGCACTGCATCCGGCAGCGCCTGAAGGAAGTAACCGGCGGAAATGCCCATGGTCAAGTCAGCGGCCAGCATGCCGCCCGCCAAGGCAGCCAATGTGGTCCACAAACTCACCAGTGGCATGGCAACAGCCAGTGCGATGGCGCGTGGCATGACCAGCCTGAAGCCGTGGCGTATGCCCATCACCTGCATGGCATCGAGCTCTTCCGTCACGCGCATGACGCCGATTTGTGCCGTGATCGCCGAGCCCGTGCGACCGGCCACCAAAATAGCAGCCAGCAGCGGCCCCAGCTCCCGGATAAGAGAAATGCCCAAAATATCGACAATGAAGGCCTCTGCCCCAAACTGGCGCAGTTGCAGCGCCATCAGATAGGCCAAGACCACACCGATCAAAAAACCGACCAGTGCCGTAATGGGCAGCGCCGTCGCCCCCATGCTGTAGAGATGACCGGTGATATCGCGCCACGGCCCTTTGTGCGGTTGCCGCGCCAAACGCAACAAGTCCAGCACCAGTTGTCCAATCAGCTCCACCAGATGCTTGAAGTGATCAATGCCATGCAATACCAGCAAGCCCAGCGCGTTGATCCGATCATTCAGACCCAGCCGCTGCGGCCTGGGTGGTGGTATTTGGCCAAAACGCTCCATGCGCGCCAGCATGGCGCGCTGGGCATCGGTGGTTTTGAGCCGGACTGGGAGTTGGCGCTGCCAATGGCTCCAGAGCAATTGCGCGCCAATATGGTCCAGCCACGCAAGCTCGCGCAAATCCCAGCCTGCTTGACCATTGGCGGAGTGCTCGCGCAGTGCTTTTTGTACCGATTCCCACTGCCGCCTGTCGCCCAGCTCGGCAGCGCCCCATCGCCCGTGCAGTTGCACCCATGTGCCTTCGGCATCGGAGTGCGTGTGCAAGCTGGGGGAGGTTTTATTCATGCGGTAGAGAAATTGGAAAGTGTGCGCGGTGATCACACGAGCTTACAAGCTGTGCCCGCCGCCCCAGACAGCGCAAGGCGCTGCTGCATGTCAGCCAACAGGGTACAGAAGATTGGCTACGGTTTGTATCACAGCAGTGTCGCAACAGCGGGTGGGACTACACGCTTTCCCTATCGACACGTGGTTCTCCATGCCCACAATGATCTCTCTCGCGATGTCCATTTTGGATAAGCAATTTAGCCGGTTTGACCGGCGTGGCCTTCATGAGCGAAACCACTTTCGACTACATCGTCATCGGCGGCGGTACGGCGGGTTCCCTGCTGTGTAACCGCCTCAGTGCAGACCGTAACAACCGCGTACTTCTGCTGGAAGCGGGCCGCAAAGATGACTATCACTGGATTCACATCCCCGTAGGCTATCTCCACTGCATCGGCAACCCTCGCACGGACTGGCTCTACCAGACCCAACCCGATCCGGGACTCAACGGCCGCAGCTTGCGCTATCCGCGTGGCAAGACGCTGGGGGGCAGCTCCAGCATTAACGGCATGATTTACATGCGCGGCCAGGCACGCGATTACGAGCAATGGGCCCAGTTGACGGGCGATGACAACTGGCGCTGGGACAACGTGCTGCCCGCCTTCAAAAAACACGAAAGCCACTGGCGCCTCGATGAAGGCCAGCCCCATGACGAAGCTTTTGCTGCCCTGCACGGCAACAAGGGCGAGTGGCGTGTGGAAAAGCAGCGCCTGCGCTGGGATTTGCTCGATGCCTTCTCTCAAGCGGCGCAGCAAGCTGGCATCCCTGCCACAGACGACTTCAACCGGGGCGACAACGAAGGTGTCGGCTACTTTGAAGTCAACCAGAAAAATGGCTGGCGCTGGAACACGGCCAAGGCCTTTTTGCGCCCGAAATGCTACGCGCGCACCAATTTTGAAATGTGGACCATGGCGCATGCCAAACGCCTGATCCTGGCGCGCCAGGATGACGGCAGCCTGCGCTGCACGGGCGTCAAGGTGTGGGATGGCACAGAGATCGTGCAGCTGACCGCCACCCAAGAAGTGCTCGTGTGCGCCGGCGCCATTAACTCCCCACAGCTGCTGCAACTGTCTGGCATTGGCCCTGCGCAACTGCTGCGCGACAACGGCATTCCCGTCATGCTCGACGCCCCCGGCGTCGGCGCCAATTTGCAAGACCACCTGCAGATACGCTCCATCTACAAAGTACACGGTGCCAAGACCCTCAATACCCTGTCTGCCAGCACCATGGGCAAGGCACGCATGGGGCTGGAGTACCTGCTGCATCGAACCGGGCCGATGAGCATGGCACCCTCACAACTGGGCGCCTTCACCCGCAGCCATCCAGCCATGGAGCACCCCAATCTGGAATACCACGTGCAGCCCTTGTCGCTGGAAGCGTTTGGCGAGCCACTGCACCCATTTCCGGCCTTCACCGCCAGCGTGTGCAACCTCAACCCAACCAGCCGCGGCACGGTGCAGATACAAAGTCACAATTTCCAGGACCCTCCAGCGATTACGCCCAACTATCTCAGTACCGCCGAAGACCGCCAAGTGGCCACCGACAGCCTGCGCGTCACGCGGCGCATTGTCAGCCAGCCTGCTTTGGCGGCTTATCAGCCCGAGGAATACAAACCCGGCCTGCAGTACCAGACCGATGAAGAGCTGGCCCGCCTGGCAGGCGACATTGCCACTACCATCTTTCACCCGGTTGGCACCACCAAGATGGGCCACAAAAATGACCCGATGGCCGTGCTGGACAGCCAACTGCGCGTGCGTGGCATAGCAGGTTTGCGCGTGGTCGATGCAGGCGCCATGCCCACCATCACCAGTGGCAACACCAACAGCCCCACCTTGATGATGGCCGAGAAAGCCGCGCAATGGATTCGCGCCGAACGCAAGCTGCGCGAGCCCGCCCACACGGCTGCGGCCCTGCCTGCATCGCGCACAGAGTCAGTACCGGCGCCCGCAGATGCCACGCCTCTGACCATCTAAAAAGATAGCGGCTTGCCGTTGTTAATCAAAGAGTTCAGATAGATTAATGACTGAAGTGCTTGAATGACCACGGCGAGCAGCTCACTTTTTAGCGACACAAGCACCAGCGATGTCCAGAAAATCATTTTGCTTGTGGGCACCTCCTACAAGTGCTTGCGGGAAATCCCCGATGCACCATGACAGCGCAGGGCTTACAGTGCACCCACTCTACTGCGCACCAAGGTGTGGCAGCCAGGAGGGTCCGAGGAGACAACTCGATCCACAACCAGACCAATATCTAAAAAGCATCCGCCAATGAGATGCCTTTCCAAAGCGCCGGCACCCCCGGCGCTTTTTGTTTGGGCTGTTGACAGCTTTCTCCCCCCACGCCAACGCACAATGCGCCGTATATGGAATGGATTTTTGTTTCTCTGGCTTCGGCCCTGGCCGGTTTTGTGGACGCCATCGTGGGCGGCGGCGGGCTGATCCTGGTGCCCGCCATGTTTGCTGCTTTCCCGCACGCGGCCCCTGCCACCTTGTTTGGCACCAACAAAAGTGCTGCGGTCTGGGGCACGGCCATGTCCACCTGGCAGTACAGCCGGCGCATCTCCATTACCTGGGCGACGATTGCGCCCGGCATCATCGCGGCAGGCATCGGCGCTTTTGTCGGCGCCTGGGCGGTCACCCTGGTCAACCCCGATTTTTTGCGCAAGCTGCTGCCCTTTATCTTGCTGGGTGTGCTGCTGTATACGCTGGCCAAAAAAGAACTGGGCCGCGAACATGCGCCCCGCCACAGCGTGCGCACCACGCAGTTGGTGACTGCGGGTATCGGTCTGGTGATTGGCTTTTACGACGGCTTTTTTGGCCCTGGCACAGGCAGCTTCTTTGTGTTCTTGCTGGTGCGGCTGCTGGGCTATGACTTTCTGAACGCCTCCATCAACGCCAAGCTGATGAATGTAATGACCAACCTGGCCGCTATCGCCTTGTTCGCCATGAAAGGCCATGTCTGGTGGCACTTTGCCGTGCCGCTGGCCATTGCCAATGTGCTGGGCAGCGTGCTGGGCACCTGGATGGCGCTGCGCCACGGCGCAGGCTTTGTACGCAGCATTTTTATTGTGGTGGTGAGCTTGCTGATCCTTAAAACGGGATGGGATGCCTTTGTCTAGCAAGCACTTACTTGGCAATAGCAGTCACGCTGGGCTCGGGGCTGCTTAGGCCCGCTTCTGCAACGAAGCAGCCCCACTTCTATAATCGCTGCCTGTTTTCGCTCTCTGGCCGCCCTCTTTTGGTGCTTTTAACCCGATGAACGGCGGCGCAGTGGCAGCCTGCATGGCGCACTGCAACCCTTACTTTTTCCGCGCCGCGTGGTGCGTGCGGAGGCTCCAAATTGCTTGGAGCCGGGGGCTGGAACTGAGCGACTGTCTCTGGAACCTCTCATGAAACGCATTTCCGTTATCGCCGCTGCCGTTGTGGCAGTGCTGGCTACTGCTGGTGCCCACGCCCGCAGTCTGGATGCCATCCAAAAGGACGGCACCCTTCGTTTGGCTACCGAAGGCTACTACGCTCCCTTTGCCTACTTTGAAGGCAAGAAGCTCACAGGCTTTGAAGTGGACCTGGCCGAGTTGATGGCCCAGAAAATGGGCCTGAAGTTCGAGTGGAAGACCATTTCCTTCGACGCCCTGCTCACCGGCTTGAAGCAAGACCGCTGGGACCTGGTCATCTCCTCGCACGGCATCACGCCCGCGCGTGAAAAGGCCGTGACCTTCACTGCGCCCCACTACTGCTCGGGCGCGCAAGTGATTGCTACCGACCCGGCCATCAAGGCAGGGAAGGATCTGGCAGGCAAAACCATCTCCGCACAAACGGGCACCACGTACCTGGAGTACGTGCAAAAGAACGTGCCCGGCGTCAAGCGTGTGGTGAACTTCCCCACCAACGAAGCGGCGATGAATGCGCTGATGACCCAGCGCGCCGATGCGTGGGTCACCGAGCGATTCCTGGCCAAGGAAATGCTGGAAAAGAACAAGAAGATCCAGTTCAATCAGGGCGAGCTGCTGTTTGTGGAAAAAATTGCCGCCGCCGTGTCTCTGGGCAACCAGCCCTTGGCCGACGCTTGGAACCATGCCTTTGCGGAGTCCTTGAAGGACGGCAGCTATGCCAAGATCTCGCAAAAGTGGTTCCAGGAAGACATTCGCTGCCCGGAATAACACGAAGGGGTTGATGGGCCGCTTTACCTCGCCGCCCGCACCCAACGCCCTGGTCACTGTTTGCCAGGGCGTTTTTTCGTTTCTCAGCTTCCGGAATTTTTTTCTATGTTGACCGCACTTTGGCCCTCTCATTGGAGCCGTATCCAGCGCAGCAATGCCACCCTGATCTCCGCCCTCTTGCTGATGGTGGTGGTGGTGTCTTTGCTGGGCACGCTGCTCGGTTTGCTGCCAGATCCGATTGGCACCTATGCCGACGAATTTGCAGAAGGTGCGCGCACCACGCTGTACCTGACCCTGATCAGCGGCGCTGCCGGTCTGTTGCTGGGCGTGGGTGCCGCCTTGGCCCGCACCTCGGGCAACGCCTTCCTGCGCACTGCCGCCAGCGCTTATATCTGGATCATTCGCGGCACGCCGCTGCTGGTGCAGATTTTGTTCATGTACTTTGCGCTGCCGGTGCTCATTCCCGGCCTGAACCTGCCGGACTTTGCCGCTGCCGCGATTGCGCTGGCGCTGAACGTGGGCGCGTACAACGCCGAAGCCGTGCGCGCCGGCCTGAATGCCGTGCCGCGTGGCCAGGCCGAAGCCGCACGCGCGCTGGGCCTGCCCAAAAGCCGCGTGTTCTCGGACGTGGTGTTCCCCCAGGCTTTCAAGATTTCGCTGCCGCCTTTGGTGAGCAACTTTGTCGCGCTGCTCAAAGACTCCTCGCTGGCCTACGCCATTGGCGTGGTGGAACTGACGAATGTGGGCAACCGCATCCAGTCCTCCACCTTTCAGCCGGTAGAAACCTTGCTCACCGTGGGCGCCACCTACCTGGTGCTGACCACCTTGGTCACGCAGGTGACTGCCGCCATCGAATACCGCTTTGACGTGGAAGGCCGCCAGAAATGAAGGCACGTACCCCTTATATCGTCTGCGACCAGGTCACCAAATCCTTTGGCAGCCACCAGGTGCTCAAGGGCGTCTCCACCGCGTTCAGCAAGGGCGAGGTCACCGTCATCATCGGCGCCTCAGGCTCGGGCAAATCCACGCTATTGCGCGCCTTGAACCGCCTGGAGCCACACGACGGCGGCAGCATCACCATCGACGGTGTGCCCGTGACCGACCACGAAGCCACGCTGCAAAAGCAGCGCTGCGAAGTGGGCATGGTGTTCCAGCAGTTCAACCTCTTTGGCCATATGACGGTGCTGGACAACATCACGCTGGCGCCGCGCCGCATTCGCAGCATCTCGCGCACTGCGGCCAATGCCAAGGCCCTCCAACTGCTGGAACGCGTGGGCATGGAGGCGCATGCGCACAAATACCCGTGGCAGCTGTCGGGCGGCCAGCAGCAGCGCGTGGCGATTGCCCGTGCGCTGGCGATGGAGCCACAGGTCATGCTGTTTGACGAGCCCACCTCGGCGCTCGACCCCGAGATGGTGCAGGAAGTGCTGGAGGTGATGCGCGAGCTGGCCAAGAGTGGCATGACCATGATTGTGGTCACGCACGAAATGGGTTTCGCCCGCGAAGTGGCCGACCGCGTGATGTTCTTTGACCAGGGCTGCATTGCCCACGAAGCGCCGCCCGCTGAGTTCTTCGCCCACCCGGCCAACGAGCGCATTGCGGCCTTTATCGGGCGCGTTGGTCACTAGGTACTCCTACACATCCTCCACAAATAGGAGCTACTTTCCGTTGTCAACACTGGACTTCAAGGTCATAAGCACCTGAAGTCCAGCAAATACAACGGCAGGCAGCTCCTATTTTTAATAGCATTTTTCGGGCCGTTAGAGATTTTTATGCGCACTGAACGCTGGGGCCTGCTGGCCCTGCTGCTGGTCACCCTGGTCTGGGGCTCCACCTTTCCGGCCATGAAGCTGTTGACCGAGCACCTGTCCGCCCTGCATATCATCTGGTTGCGCTTTGGGCTGGCGGCAGTGGTGCTGCTGCCGCTGTGGCGCGGCATTCGGTCTGCCGAGTGGCGCTGGGGCTTGCTGCTGGGGCTGCTGAACTTTGCCGCGTTCTGGCTGCAAATTGAAGGGCTGGGCCAGACCAGCAGCAACCGCAACGCGTTCATTACCGGACTGAATGTACTGCTCGTGCCCTTGATGGCCTGGCTGGTGCTGCGCCGCCAGCTGGGCTGGCCGATCTGGGCGGCTTGCGCCCTGGCCGTCTGCGGCATGGCGCTGATGTTTTTTGAAGATGCGCCGTGGAACTGGGGCGACACGCTGACGCTGTGCAGCGCGGGGGTCTATGCCGTCTATGTGCTGGCGATGGAAGCGGCCGCGCTGCGCAACCGGGCGGTGCCCTTGCGCGCCGCACGCATGGCGGTGGCACTGGCCACATCCATGCTGGGCTGCACCACGCTCATGCTGGCACTGCAAGCCGATGGTTTCAGCAGCTTTTTCAGCAATGTGCAAGCTTTAACAGCATCGCAACTGTTGGCGATCACTTACTTGGGATTGGTGGCCAGCACCTTGGTACTGGTCTTGCAGGCCTGGGGCCAGCAGCGCGTGGACGCCATGCGCAGCGCGATTGTGTTTGGGCTGGAGCCCGTGTTTGCCGCCATCACCGCGTGGTTCCTGATTGGCGAGCGCATGGGCCCTGCCGCCTTTGCCGGGGCTGCGCTGATTGTGGCGGCGCTGATCGGTAGCCAGTGGACGCCACCGCGTGCAGTGCGCACTCAACCGGCAGGCTGAGGCTCCAACAGCGGGATGGATTCCTCTTCTTCATCGTCGCTTTGGAGGGGCGGCTCTTCCACAATGACCTCTTCAGGCTCTGGCACGGCAGGCGCAGTGCCCGCGGGCAAAGCTGGCTCCCGGATGGAGCGCAGCGGCAGGCCGGGCACTTTGACACGTTCAAAGTGCCCCATCATTTGCGCTGCGCTGCGCGGCTGGCCACGCGGCGCGCCGGACAAGCCTTTGCGCGTGGCTTGCATGTCTTCTTCGCTGGGATAGTGGCCCAGCAACCAGTAATCCATCACGCGGCGTGCAATGGGGGCTGCACCCGTGGCGCCAAAACCGGCGTTCTCCACAATCACGGCCACCGCAATTTCCGGGTTGTCGGCGGGCGCGTAGGAAATATAGAGCGAGTGATCGCGCTTGTGCTCGGCCAGCTTGGCCGCGTTGTATTTCTCGTTCTGGCGCACGCCCACCGCCTGCGCGGTGCCCGTTTTGCCAGCGGAGGTGTAGGGGGTGCGGGCAAACACGTGGCGCGCCGTGCCCTCCACCGTTACGCCATGCATGGCGCTGCGCACGGCTTCTACGTTCTCCGGCTTGTAGCCCAGGTCGGTGCCGCTCTCCCGGTACAGGGGCGTGTAGGTGTGCGTTACGGCATCGACCGTACCCATGCCCAGATGGGGACGGTGTTTAACGCCGCGGTTGGCCAGCATGGCCGTGGCATGCGCCAGTTGCAGCATGGAAAAATTGTTATAGCCCTGCCCGATCCCCAGCGAGATGGTCTCGCCCGCGTACCAGCGTTGCTGCTCGGGGCGCTTGTAGGCGGCGCGTTTCCAGGCCTGATTGGGCAGCACGCCGGGCGATTCGCCCATCAAGTCGATACCAGTGCGGCTGCCAAAACCCATGGGCGACAGGTAGTCGTGCATCAAGTCCACGCCCATGTCGTTGGCCAGCATGTAGTAGTAGACGTTGGACGACTTGATGATGGAGCGGCGCAGGTTGGTGGTGCCATTGGGGTGGCCTGAGCGGAACACGTGGCCACCAAATGTCCAGCTCCCGTTATCCTGGATGGTGGATTCAATCTTGCGCTTGCCCGACTCCACCCCCGCCAGCCCCATGAAAGGCTTGTACGTAGAGCCCGGCGGATAGGTGCCGCGCAGCGCCCGGTTCAGCAAGGGGCGGTCAATGGACGTGTTGAGCCTGTCCCAGTTCTCCTGGTCAATGCCATCCACAAACAGGTTGAGGTCATAGCCGGGCTTGCTGACCATCGCCAGCACTTCGCCATTGCGCGGGTCAATGGCCACTAAAGCGCCGCGGCGTTCGCCATACAAGTCTTCCACCAGCTTTTGCAAGCCCACATCCAGACTCAGCACCACGGTGTCGCCGTGCGTGGCGGGCCGGCTGGTCAGGCGGCGCACGGCAAAGCCCCCGGCCGTGGTCTCCAGCTGTTCCCAGCCCGTCAGGCCGTGCAACTGCTTTTCGTAGCTTTGTTCAATGCCCAGCTTGCCGATGACTTCAGAGCCGCGGTAGTTGGCCGCATCTTCGCTGTCTTCAATCGCTTCTTGCTCTTTGGTGTTGATACGCCCGATATAGCCCACGACGTGGCCCGCCACCTCTTCAAGCGGGTAATTGCGAAACCAGCGCGCCTTGATGTCCACCCCTGGAAAACGCCAGCGCTGTGCGGCAAAACGGGCCATTTCTTCGTCACTGAGCCGGGTGCGCAAGGGAATGGATTCAAAGCGCTTGGAGTCCGCCATCAAGCGCTTGAACTTGCGCCGGTCGCGGGCGGTGATCTCCACCACCTCCGACAGCTCATCAATGGTGGCGTCCAGATTTTTGATTTTGGAGCGCGTGATCTCCAGCGTGTAGGCCGAGTAGTTGGTGGCCAGCACCACGCCATTGCGATCCAGAATCTGGCCGCGATTGGGCACCACGGGCACCACGGCGGTGCGGTTGCTCTCGGCCCGCTCGGCCAGCGCATCGTGGCGCGCCACCTGCAGCACCGTCAGACGGAACACCAAAATCCCGAACATGAGCAGCACCATCAGCGCCACCACCCAGACGCGCAGGCGAAAACGTTGCTGCTCCGCCTCGGTATTGCGCACTTCAAAGCTATTCATGCCAGCGTCCTGCGCTCCAAAAAATCTGCCTGCCTTGTATGCTGCGCACCCTTGCCCCTACAGCGGACGGTTATCGTCGTTGTCAGGCGCGCGGCGCTGCGGGGCCAGCAAGGCTGCGCTGAGCAGCGGCCACAAGGCAGCTTCCAGCAAAGGCGCCAGCGCCACGGAAAGACCCGGAAACATATGGCCCGCAGCCATGCGAATCAGCACCTGCAAGGCATGCACAGCAACAAATACTGGCAGCATCTGCAGCGCCTGCGTCAGCGGAGAAAACCACATCATGCGCCGGCTGCTGCGGTGCGCCACGTAGACCACCAGCACATAGGCCAGCGCGTGCTGGCCCAGCATCGAGGTCTGCTGCACGTCCATGCACAGCCCCAACATAAAAGCCACGCCCATCCCCAGGCGCTGTGGATGGTGCATTGCCCAAAATGCCAGCACCATCATCAGCAAATCGGGCATCCAGGCCAGACCGCCCAAGGGCAGCAAGCTCATGACGAACACTACCGCGATGCTCAGGACGATAAATCCAGGGCGCACCGGCATCAGCAGTTGCTGGCCACGCGGCATGATCATGGTTGGGCCTTCTGCGTTGTTGCGGGCACAGGCCCGCGTGTTTTGCTCGCACGCCGCTGAGCGGATTTGTCTTCGCGCTCCGCCTGCACTTGCTCCGCAGAAGGCGGGGCCGGCTTGGCGTCGGACAAATCTGCGGCCCTGATCAGGTTCAGCGGCGTCAAAATCATCACATGACGTGCCTCATCCAGGCGTGCCAAAGGCTGGCAATAGATGCGCTTGAAAGGCGACTGCGAGCGCCGCTCCACTTCCACCACCCGCGCCACCGGCAAACCTGCAGGGTACACGCCATCCACACCGCTGGTGGTCAACATGTCCCCAGCTTCCACGTCTGCGTCATGGGGCATGAAACGCAGCTCCATGCCATCGCTGCGCAGGTTGGAAGGGTCGCCATAGGCCACGCTGCGTACGCCGGTGCGTGCCACCATGACGGGAATAGCCTGATCACGGTCTGATAACAGCGTCACTTCACTGGAGAAAGGCTGCACGCGCGTCACCTGGCCCATCACCCCCGCGTCATCCATCACCGGGCTGCCCGGCTCCACGCCTGCCATCTGCCCTTTGTTGAGCACCACGCGCCGCGTGTAACTGTCCGGGGTCTGGTACATCACTTCAGCAGCCAGAGTAGGTACGGCCAAACGCGGGCGCAGATCCAGCAGTCCACGTAACTGCAGGTTTTCATCGAGCAGCCGATCCGCCTCGGCGGCACGCAGTGCCATATTGGCCATCAGCCGGCGCGCTTCGATGGATTCTTCCTGGGCTTGCTTGAGCGATTCAAAATACGACTGACCTTCTTCGGCCCAGCCTACGGGCTGCATCACGGCCCACTGCAGCGGGTACAGGACGGCAGACACCGCTTGGCGCACCGGCTCTGCCAATTTCAGGCGGGCATCGGCCACCATCAGCACCACTGCCAGCACGCTGAGCAGCAGCATCTTGGTCGAAGAAGAAGCGCCGTTTTTAAACAGCGAAGGCGCGCCACGTTCCAGCGTGCGCAGGCTCATACCAGCCTCTCCCACGCGGAGTGGCTGACAGGGCCGGCCAAGCCGCCCGTCCAGCGTGTGGCCTGAGCCTTCATCCAATACATGAGCAAGTCAATCGCCGTTGTGAGTCCGCTTGCCGCCACCTTGCGCATGGCAGGTCGACAAGCTGAGCGAGCATTAGTCGCTGGTAAAGATACCGCCTTGGCGATCCAGGCTGTCGAGCGCCATACCGCAGCCGCGCACCACGCAGGTCAGCGGCTCTTCGGCCACCAGCACGGGCAGGCCCGTTTCTTCAGCCAGCAGACGATCCAGGTCACGCAGCAAAGCGCCACCGCCGGTCAGCATCATGCCGCGCTCGGCAATGTCAGCGCCCAGCTCAGGCGGGGTCTGCTCCAGCGCGTTCTTCACGGCCGAGACGATCTGGTTAAGCGGCTCGGTCAGCGCTTCCAGCACTTCGTTGGACGAAATGGTGAAGCTGCGCGGCACGCCTTCGGACAGATTGCGGCCCTTGACTTCGATTTCCTTGACTTCAGAGCCAGGGAAAGCAGAGCCAATTTTCTTCTTGATCATTTCGGCCGTGGGCTCACCGATCAACATGCCGTAGTTGCGGCGGATGTAGCTGATGATGGCTTCGTCGAACTTGTCACCGCCCACGCGAACCGAGCCCTTGTAGACCATGCCGCCCAGCGAGATCACGCCCACTTCGGTGGTGCCACCACCAATGTCCACCACCATGGAGCCCGAGGCTTCCGAGACGGGCAGGCCCGCGCCGATACCGGCGGCCATGGGTTCTTCAATCAGGTACACGGCCCGGGCACCTGCAGCTTCAGCCGCATCCTTGATGGCGCGACGCTCCACCTGGGTAGAGCCGCAGGGCACGCAGATGATGATGCGCGGGCTGGGCGCCATCACATTGCGCGGATGCACCATCTTGATGAACTGCTTGATCATCTGTTCGGTGATGACAAAGTCGGCAATCACGCCATCCTTCATGGGGCGGATGGCTTCGATGTTGCCAGGCACCTTGCCCAGCATGGCTTTGGCTTCTGCGCCAACCGCCTGAATGACCTTCTTGCCATGCGGGCCACCTTCGTGGCGGATGGCCACTACGGAGGGTTCATCCAGCACGACGCCCTTATCACGGGCAAAAATCAGGGTGTTGGCAGTGCCAAGGTCAATGGCAAGATCGGTAGAGAAGTACCGACGAAAAGCTCCGAACATTCAATTTTCCTCTCGGGCACAGCACGCGCTTCGGCCTGCCATCGCCAGGGTGTAGGTCTACGGGTACAGGGGGGTTCAGGATTTGGCTTCTCTTGCACAATCACCATCTGCAAAGATCGTGTTCGCGCAAAGGCAAGATAATAACGTATCCCCTGTGAATAACTCATGCCGAACCCTACTGCCTGATGGCTTTACATCCGGTTTCTTCTCGAAAAATTTCTATGGCACTCACCTCCAAAGACATTGACCGCATCGCCAACTTGGCGCGGCTTGAACTATCTTCAGAAGAAAGTGAGCGCATGCTCTCTCAACTGAACGGCTTTTTCGGCATTGTCGAGAAGATGCAAGCTGTGGATACCTCGGGCGTTCAACCGCTGACACACCCGGTTGCGGCCATTCAGGACATCACCTTGCGTCTGCGCAACGATGTCGCTTCTGAGACCAACCAGCGCCAAGCCAATATGCACAACGCCCCGGCACAAGGCGAGGGTTTATTCCTCGTGCCCAAGGTCATCGAATAAGCGCAAGGCAAAGCAAGACACATGAGCAATACCGATCTGCACAACCTGGGCGTGGCCGAGCTGGCCGCCCAACTCAAGAACAAGCAAGTCTCCGCCGTCGAAGCGGCCCAGCATTTCCTGGCCCGCGCCAAGCAGCACCAGAACCTGGGCGCGTTTGTGGCAATCAACGAAGACGCCACCCTGGCCCAGGCCAAAGCCGCGGACGCGCTGATCGCTGAAGGCAAGGGTGGCCGTCTGGCGGGCGTGCCGATTGCGCACAAAGACATTTTCGTCACCCAAGACTTCCCCACCACCGCCGCCAGCAAGATGCTGCAAGGCTACCAATCGCCGTTTGATGCCACCGTGGTGCGCAAGCTGGCCGAAGCCGGTGTGGTGAACTTGGGCAAGCTCAACTGCGACGAATTCGCCATGGGCGGCGCCAATGAAAACTCCGCCATCGCCCCCGTCGGCTTTGATGCGGCCCAACCCGTGCGCAACCCATGGAACACTGAGCGCGTGCCCGGCGGCTCGTCGGGTGGCTCGGCCGCCGCCGTGGCCGCGCGTCTGGCCCCCGCCGTGACCGGCACAGATACCGGCGGCTCGATTCGCCAGCCCGCCAGCTTTTGCGGCATTACCGGCATCAAGCCCACCTATGGCCGCGCCAGCCGCTACGGCATGATCGCGTTCGCCTCATCGCTCGACCAGGCCGGCCCCATGGGCCGCAGCGCCGAAGATTGCGCTTTGCTGCTGTCTGAGATGTGCGGCCCCGACCTCGACCGTGACTCCACCAGCCTCGACCACCCGGTCGAAGACTTCACGCTGAAGCTCAACGACTCCATCGAAGGCCTGCGCATCGGCGTGCCCGCCGAGTTCTTTGGTGAAGGTTTGAGCGCCGACGTGCGCGCTGCCGTCGATGCCTCGCTCAAGGAATACGAAAAGCTGGGCGCCAAGCTGGTGCCCATCAGCCTGCCGCGCACCGAGCTGTCCGTGCCCGTGTACTACATCATTGCGCCCGCAGAAGCCTCGTCCAACCTCTCGCGTTTTGACGGCGTGAAATTCGGCCACCGCGCCAAGGACTTTGCTGATCTCAACGATATGTACAAAAAGACCCGCGCCGAAGGCTTTGGCGACGAGGTCAAGCGCCGCATCATGATTGGCGCCTATGTATTGAGCGAAGGCTACTACGACGCGTACTACCTGCAAGCCCAGCGCATCCGCCGCATGATTGCCGACGACTTCCAGGCTGCGTTCAAGGAATGCGACGTCATCGCTGGCCCCGCAGCACCGACCACCGCTTGGGCGATTGGCGGCAAGGCCGATCCCGTCAGCAACTATCTGGCCGACGTGTTCACCCTGCCCGCCTCACTGGCTGGTTTGCCGGGCCTGTCCCTGCCTGCCGGTTTTGGCGACGCAGGCATGCCTGTGGGCCTGCAATTGATCGGCGATTACTTCAGTGAAGCCAAGCTGCTCAACGCGGCCCACCGCTTCCAGCAAGCGACCGACTTCCATCTGCAGCGCCCTGCCGGTATCTAAAGCAACCATAGCAGCCTGCCCTAGTGAAACCTAGATTTCAGAAACAAAACATATGAAAAGCCAGCATCTACTAGGGCATGCCGCTCACCTTTTAAAGCAGCAAGGACAGCAAGCAACATGACTGCCAAACTGATTCAGGGCTACGAAGTCGTCATCGGCTTTGAAACCCACGCCCAACTGGCGACCCAATCGAAGATCTTCAGCCGCTCCAGCACCGCCTTTGGCGCGGAGCCCAACACGCAGGCCAGCCCTGTGGATTTGGCCCTGCCCGGCACGCTGCCGGTCATGAACAAAAAGGCCGTGGAATGCGCGATCAAGCTCGGCCTGTCGCTGGGCTCCACCATTGCGCCGCGCAGCATTTTTGCGCGCAAGAACTACTTCTACCCTGACCTGCCCAAGGGCTACCAGATCTCGCAGTTCGAGATTCCCGTGGTGCAAGGCGGTGAGGTGAGCTTTTACGTGGGTGACAAGCAGCACACCGTGCGCCTGGTGCGCGCGCACCTGGAAGAAGACGCGGGCAAGTCCGTACACGACCAGTTCCCCAGCGAATCTGGCATTGACCTGAACCGCGCGGGCACGCCCCTGCTGGAAATCGTGACCGAACCCGATATCCGCAGCACCGAAGAAGCCGTGGCCTACGCCAAAGAGCTGCACAAGATCGTCACCTGGATTGGCATTTGCGACGGCAACATGCAGGAAGGCAGCTTCCGTTGCGACGCCAACGTGTCGGTGCGCAAGCCCGGCGCGCCTTTGGGCACGCGCCGCGAGATCAAGAACCTGAACTCGTTCAAGAACATGCAGATCGCCATCGACTACGAAATTCGCTGGCAGATTGACCAGATCGAAGACGGCTACGACATCCAGCAAGCCACCGTACTGTTCAACCCCGACACGGGCGAAACACGCGCCATGCGCACCAAGGAAGACGCCGCCGACTACCGCTACTTCCCCGATCCCGACCTGCCACCGCTGGTCGTGGCCGAGAGCTGGGTGCAAGACGTCAAGGCCACCATGCCCGAGCTGCCGCGCGCCATGGCAGCCCGCTTTGTCGAAAGCTACGGCCTGCCCGAGTACGACGCCACCACGCTGACCCAGTCGCAAGACATGGCCGCCTACTTTGAACGCACTGCCAAAGCTTGCGGTCAAGCCAAGCTGGCCTCGAACTGGGTGATGGGCGAAATCTCGCGCCGCCTGAATACCGAAGAAATCGGCATGGACGCCGTCAAGGTCACCAGCGAGCAGTTGGCCGCCCTGATTGGCCGCATCTCTGACGGCACCATCAGCAACAACGCCGCCAAGCAGGTGTTTGAAGCGCTGTGGACCGGCGAAGGCTCGGACGTGGACGCCGTGATTGAAGCCAAGGGCCTCAAGCAAATGAACGACACCGGTGCGCTGGAAGCCATCATTGATGAGGTGATCGCCGCCAACCCCGGCAACGTCGAGCAATACCGCGCGGGCAAAGACAAGGCCTTCAACGCCTTGGTCGGCCAGGTGATGAAGGCCTCCAAGGGCAAGGCCAACCCCGGCCAGGTCAACGAAGTGCTCAAGGCCAAGCTGGCCTAATTTGTTACACGCACGTCCTCAGCGGCGTGCCTGTAGCACCAGATAATGCGCAAGGCCGCAGGCAGCACATGCCTTGCGGCCTTGTTTGTCTAGCCGGTCACACGGGTAGGTTTCCGGCAACCCCAGTCCCCATACCCTGCGGCCAATGCGCAGGCACATTTCCTGTGATCTTCGCGAACGACCCCCTCATCGAATCCGAAAAAGAGCGCAACCTCTGCACCAAGTTTTTTGCCGGTTACTTCTTCAACGAATTCACGCCCGGCTACTCCAAGCGCATCGCCCTGTTCAACCGCTACATCCAGGAAGCGGCCGGCCGCGACGACTTGCGCGTGGAAGCGCCCAACGTCTCGTTCGACACCCACGCCTATTTGATGCACGAGCGCCTGCGCAGCAAGCTCTCGGACGTACTGGTGACCGACCCTGCCCGCGAAATCTTTCTCTTTATTGAAACCAAATACCTCACCAACTGGACGTATGCCGCCGATGTGGCCAAGGGCCTGGAGCGCCTGGACAAAGTGTTTGATGTGGAGAAAAAGTCGCACCTTGCCCATGCCAAGCACCATTACTTTGTGCTGACCTCACGCCGCAAAGAGGAAGTGGCCGAGCGCCCTGTGCAGCACTACACCCCGGCCAATGTGCCGCTGTATGTGCACACGCCCGCCCCCGTGGCAGCGCCTGTGCAAGTGCCCGAGGCCGAGGCAGCCACGGCCAAGCCGACGTTTACCAGCCTGCTGTATTGGGAAGATTTGGCACTGATGTGTGACCGCTCCGAAGTGCGGCAGTACATGGAGGCGCGGTTGAAGTTGTGTGTGAGCAGTTCGCGCAATCAGCACAAGTCTTTGTATTTTTTGCCGGGGGCTTGAAGTGGCTTGCCAGTTGGTAGGCTGGCTTGTCTATTGAAAAGATTTTTTCTGTTTTTATAGCTGGTAGCCTTTGCTGTATATGGGCTAGAGGCTTATTTGGTTCTTATTTTTGTTTTGGTTGTAAGCAGCTTTTCTTTTTAGATTTCGCTGGGTTTTTTCTTTCCGAAGCCGCTTATCGCGCGGCGGCGACTTCCTTTCTTGTCGCGCAAGAAAGGAAGCAAAGAACGCGTCTGCGACGCTATCCGGCGAAACTCGCTGTGCGCCAAAGGCGCTTCGCTCAAACAGCCGCCGGAAAAATGATTTTTTATTTGGTACGTGCGCGACGCTTTCGCGCGCACGGTGGGGGCGTTGAGAGTCGGGGCTGAAAAGGGTTTTGTAGTTGCCCTGTAGCTGCTTGGTTTTAGGAAAATAGTGGCTTTGGTTAGATTTGACTAAAACACCGGTTCTGAAATCAAAGCCCGCGCAGCACTCGAACAAGCAAAGCCTTTTGCAACAACAGTAGCGTCACCCCCTTGCTACATAAGGGCCAGCCCCACATTTGGCTCATAAACAAAAATCCAGCAAAACTCTTTTCAACCAGCACAGCACCAAACCCACCCCGTGCGCGCGCAAGCGTCGCGCACCCTTGTGGAAGTCCTTCACTTCTCCGGCGGCTGTCTGAGCAGAGTGACGAAGGAACGCTGCGAGTTCCGCCGGACAGCCGTCGGCAGACGCGCTTTTTGGTTACTTTTTGTCGCGGACAAAAAGTGATTCGCCTGCCGGGGCGAAACCCGGCCTCTGAACCCAAAGCCCGCGCAGCGCTAGTCAGAAAACCAGAAGACCAGAAGACCAGAAAAGAGCTTTTCACCCTCCAGCACACCACCCCACTGAGCGCTAACTTTGAAAAGTAGTTTTCAAAGAAGCATCGCAACAGCCCCACCCCAGTTCCCGCTCAGAATAAGCTTCTGACCTATAGCCAATCTCGCCCTGCAAACTTACAAACACGTCTTGGAGGTCCATCAGACATGTTGAAAACATCATGGCAAGAAATCCACTTGCTCGAACTCATCGCGGTGTTTCTGCTGACTTGCACTGCGTGGTTTTACATCAAAACCTATATGGACTTTGAGAGCAACTACATGACATGGCTGGAAGGCGCCAATGGCGGCGAGGGCATGAGCCGGGCCGAGGCGCTGGGGCTGTCGGGGGACTTTCTGGGCGGTGTGCTCAACCCCATCCTGAGTTTTTTCTCGTTTCTGGCGCTGCTGTTTACGCTGCGCCTGCAGCGCAAAGAGCTGACGGCCACCATGGATGAACTGAAAAAATCAACCTCGGCCGCCGAGAGCAATGTGCGCCTGTTTACCGAGCAGATTCGCGCGCAGCGGCTGGATGCATTTGAGAATACGTTTTTCTCGCTGCTCAAGCTGCACAACAGCACGTTTGAAAAGATGAACGAGCCCGAGCCTGCCACAGCCGAGCGGCCCGCCGAAAGCCCGCTGCAGCGGCTGATGATGCAGGTGCGCAGCCAGGACTCTCTGGAGGCGGCGCGCGCGGTGATGATGGCGGACCACAGCGAGATTGACCACTTCATCTCCATCTTGCTGGAGATGCTCAAGTTCATTGACCAGAAGTACCCGGAGGATGTGGAGACGGACCGCATGTTCTACGCCAATATTCTCAAGGCCATCATCAACCAGGACGCTTTTGAAGCAGTGGCGCTGTACGCGGCCACGCACAATCCACACAGCCCCTACTTTGTGTTCAAGCAGTTGATTGAAAAGTACGAGCTGCTGCAAGAGCTGGACTTGCGTGCCGTGAAGCGGCAGAAGTTTGTGGCGGGCTATCTGCAGTTTTTCCCGCAACTGGAAAAGCCGGTGGACAACTAGCGCGCAGCTGCACAGCGCTACCATCGCAGGCTTCGCGTTTGAACGCAGCGACAGCAGCCTGGCTGCCGCCACATTTGCAGTAGCAACTTCCCATGAACATTCTTTCTATCCAGTCCCACGTTTCTTACGGCCATGTCGGCAACTCGGCAGCGGTGTTTCCGCTGCAGCGCCTGGGGCATGAGGTGTGGCCGGTGTACACCGTCAATTACTCCAACCACACGGGCTACGGGCAGTGGGGCGGATCGCCCATTCCCGCCAACGAAGTGACGGCGATTGTGGATGCGATGGAGCAACGCGGTGCGCTGGCGCAAGTGGATGTGATTTTGAGTGGTTACCAGGGCGGCGCTGACATCGCCGATGCGATCTTGAGCACGGTGGCACGCGTCAAGGCGCTCAACCCCAAGGCGACGTACACATGTGACCCCGTGATGGGCAACGCCAAGTCGGGCTGCTTTGTGAACCCCGCCATTCCGGTGTTGCTGCGCGAGCGCGTGGTGCCTGCGGCGGATCTGGTGACGCCCAATCAGTTTGAGCTGGGCTATCTGGCAGATATGCCGGTCACAACGCTGCAAGAAACCTTGGCCGCAGTGGATGCCGTCATGGCCATGGGCCCGCGCGCCGTGCTGGTGACCAGCGTACACCGGCCTGATGCCGCGTCCGGCACGATTGAGATGCTGGCGGCGGACGCCCACGGTGCATGGATGGTGGCAACGCCACATCTGCCCTTTAAGGCCAATGGTTCTGGCGATGTCACGGCAGCGCTGTTTACGGCGCATTACAGCCAGCATTTTGGCGAAAGTGGCTCTGCCTCGCTGGCGCTGGAGCGCACGACCGCCAGCATGTTTGAGCTGCTGCAGCGCACCCACGACCGTGGCGCGCGTGAGCTGCAACTGGTGCAGTCACAAGAGAGCTATGTACACCCCAGCGTGCATTTTGTGGCGCAGCACATTCGCTGATCACCTGCAACGCGGGAGAGGTGTTGAGCACGGGTTCTTTCCTACCGCACGAGGGAATGGGCTGCCAGCTTAAAGCGGGCCGTGGCCTCCGTGGCCGTGGCCAGAACCGCCCCGGTTGACACGGCCCAAGTGCTGCACGATCGCGCTATGCAAGCCCAGCTAGAGCATGGTGACAAGGCCTACGCGGCATTTGTGAGCGGCGCACCTGCGGCGATGGAGCTGGTGCTCAACGATGCCACTTTGGCACCCAAGCTGCATGAGCTGACCGTGTCGCGCCTGCTGGATATGGTGATGACCAACTACAGCATCAGCTTCTCGCGTGCGGTCAGTGAACAAGATTCGAGCAGCGAGAACCTGTGGGACTCGGTGTTCAGCTCCATTGAGCTGACGATGTGGAGCGTGATTTTGAGCTTCCTGGTGCTGGTGGTATTCGTTGTGATGATGATCCGTATGGAAAGGCACCTGCGCGCCATCAGCTTGCACACAACTGCGCAACACTGAAAGGCCAGTTGCCGTCAGCGGCGCAGCCCGCAAGGGCGGCTGCCACCATCGCCCAGCACGACCGCGGGAGGAGATCACCATGGAACTTCGCTTACTGCGCGCCTCCGATGCGCAGCAACTTTGGGCGTTTGAAAATGCCCATCGCCAGTATTTTGAAACCTGGATCAACGCCCGTCCCAGCACGTTCTACACACCCGAAGGGTTTGGCCAGACCTTGCAGGCCGCGCTGCTGGAGCAGGCAGCAGACAAAGCCTTTCACTACCTGATCTGGGAAGAAAAAAAGTTGGTGGGCCGCATCAACCTGACGCAAGTGCGGCGTGCGCATTTCCAGAGCGCCAGCCTGGGCTACCGGATTGCGCCCGGCTATAGCGGCCAGGGATTGGCCAGTGACGCGGTGGCTGCGGTGATGCAAAAGGCTTTTCAGGAACACCACCTGCAACGCCTTGAGGCCACCGCCCGCCCTGAAAACCCGGCCTCTATCCGTGTACTGCTGAAAAACGGCTTTCACCAGTTTGGTCATTCGCAATCCAGCATTGAGTTACACCGCCAGTGGTTTGATCTGCTGTACTTTGAAGCGCATGCGCAATCGCAGCCTGCGCGTTGACCGCCCAAGGACAGCACCCGTTACCGTGCTGCAGGGCACGACAACGGGGAGCCCGTCGCTAACGGCCTAGCAACATGCCCAAGCCAAAGTCCAGCGGCATGGCACTGCTACCACCCTTGGCCACTTGCTGCACTTCGGCGGCGCGTTTGCAGCCGTGAACGTAAGCCTTGAATTTTTGCGCACACTCGGTGGCCATCTCCTGTGCCTTCTTGGTGTTGTTGAGCTGCACCTGGAGACGTATGTAATCCTGCCATGCCAACGCTGAGCGGTTGAAATGCTGGAAGCCATCGTCCAGCACCTTTTGCGCTTCCCGTTTTTTGTTTTGTGCCAGCAGATGCTCGGCATACAGCGTATAGGCCTTCCACGCCCGATGCTGGGGCGATTTCATGTTCGCCTGCAGCGCGCGCAAGACTGTGGGGTCTTTGCTGTTGGACTGCCAGCCAACTAACGCGGGCAACGCATGACCCTGGGTTTCCTGCACCATGCTCAGGCGCGCCATCTTGAACACTTCACTGTTTTGCGAGGTGCCCAGCAAGGCCTGGGCCTGCGACGCTTTGAGGTAGCTGGCAAACAGACGCTGCACGCTGCGCGTCTTTTTGATCTTGCTCCATTCGCTGCTGCGCGGATCCGGCCAAGCACGGTCATCGCCCATCAATTTGTCGTGCAACTCATTCACACGTGCAATGCGTTTGTCGGTGTCCGGGTGGGTGCTGGTGAGGAAGGTGGTCAGGTCTTTACCCAGTAAAGACAGATTCCCCAGTATTTCGCCAGTGACTGCACCGCCTACGTTGGCGGTATCGCTCTTGGAGCCTACTTGCGCAAATGCAGCTTCGCGCACGTCTTCGAATAATTTGCGCATCGCCTCACGTTGCACTTGCTTGCTAGCTTCGACCTTTTTTTCATAAGCCAATGTGCGTTCTAGCAGCTTGACCCACCCGTCGGGTACGGAATACCCCATGCGAATGGAGAGCTGCACCGCCATTTCATCGGCAGCGTGCTCCTGGCTGCGCGACCATGCTGGAGCAATCAGGTTGCGCCCCACTTGGTAGGCAGACAACAAGGCTGCCGCTGAGCGCATTGCTTTTTCTTGTTTAAGGTTTTGAGCCAGCTCTGTATGACGCAAATTTTGACTCACCATGGCCACCGCGCCTGCTACCTCAGAGGCTTTGTCGGTGTTCATCACCGCTTCTTGGAGTTGGTCATACTGTAGGTAGCTGTGCGCGAATTCATGCGCCAGCACACCCACCAGTTCGTCCTCGTTCTCCGCCTGCTCCAGCAACCCGAGGCTGATATAGATATTGCCGCTGCTCTGTGTATATGCGTTCAGGTCGCTGCTGGCGTTGATGTAGACCTTGCCGGGCCATGCAGGCACACCCGCTTCGGTGCGGATTTTCTGCAGCAGACCATTCAGATAGTTTTGCACCTGCGGCATGTGCACCAGACCGTAGCCGGTGGCGCGGTTGTTGATGACCTCTTCCTCGGAATCAGCCCAGGCACGCGCATCCGGTGCGGGCTTCAAGTCGAGTGTTGTCGGCTGGGAATTGAGGTTCAGGGCTTGGGTGAGGGCATTGCTCGGTATCGTCGGCATGCTTTCACAACCGGCCAAAGCCGCGGCCATGAAGATGAGCGCAGTGCTGCCCCATAAAGTGCAAGAGCGCGCCATGTCAGCACCCCTTGCCTAAACCTGCCGTACCACCAATGATGGCAGACCGCTCTGCCCCGGCAATGCGGCAGGGCTCCACAAAATTACTCTCGCGAGCGACAGTAATCTGGCTGCGCAGCGCCCAGCCTGTACCGTGGTTGCCGGCTCGGATTTGGTAGAAACGTTTTTCCGTTTGCAGCACCTGCCAGTCTTGGCCCAGCGCAGAAGGCACCGCAATCGTCTGCTTGCTGGCGGTCAAGTCAGGCGCGTCATACAGCTCAAGAGCGCTTTTACTGATGCTGGCAATGGCATTCTGCGCGAGTGCCGGAGTCAGGATGCTGGTGCTCAAAAAACAGGCTGCGAACGCTGGAAAGAAGCGGGCGATTTTCATGGACTTTCCTCCTTCTGGATGGGAACTGAATCAGACTTGAAGTCAGTAGCTGCATGACTGCGGTGAGGTTGGCAGACACAGCGCAAGATGACATTGACAACGCTGGCGGTGGCACCTGTCCACTGCAGCACCAGCACAATTCCCAGCAGCTGTGCCAAGTCTTGAATCGAGTACTGCGTGGTGCGCAGCATCAGGTAGAAAACACACCATGCCAGCACCAGAGAAAACGCGATTTCCAGCAGCTTGAAGCCCCCTGCTATAGCGACCAGCTGCACCTCTTGCCAAACACGCGGGCAGCGTTCTTCTGGCGGCCTGAACTCCAGCTGCAACTCAGTTACTGGCGTGTCTGGCAGAGGGTTGATGCGCAGGCAGTTCTGCACGCGTTCCCGTGCTCGCGTCAACGAGGCATAGACCTGGTAATTAATCAGGCCCAGCGCCAATGCCAGAAGAAAAAATGCCAGAGGCTGGTGCTTGTGCAGGGGCTTGGGCCATTTGTAATCTGCGCCAAAGTGCAGCAGGTTATCGAGCGCCATCGCATGCAGGTAGACACCGGGTATGTCGCCATGGATGGGCGATTGCACGGTATCGTTGATTCCCGCTACCGAGGCGCCAATCAGCACATGTTTTTGCTGAATGTTGCGTTGCAGCCAGGCGCGGGTTGCGTCTGTTTGCGGATCAGCCACCAGCACCAGCGGTACATGGCGGTGCGACGGACAGGCGGGCTCCACATTCATCGCTAGAAAACCGCGCAAGCTGCGTGGAATCATCTCTTTCCACCATGCTGGCTGCGCATTACAGCCCAGCCAGCGTTCCCACTCACCAGGCGCATGCTGCTCTAGGCTCCAGGTCAATGCCATGGTGCTGGGCGTGTCAGATTGCAAACGCTGCAGGATCTGGTCCGTATCAAAATCTTCAGCAATTGCCAAAGCGGCGCTACGGATGCGCATGCGCTCTGCCTTTACCTTTTCGCTGTGTGCAATGGTTCTCGCCTCGCTATTGCCGCGCAACGGATAAGTCATAGCCAGCTTGGTGCTGGGATCTGGGTCATAGCGGATGCCCACCTGCCGATAGCAACGCTGAGCTTGCGGGGTCTGCAGCTCAGCGCGCAGGTACAACTGGCCTGCTTGGTTTTCCAGCGCGGCCAGATAAACACGGGTACCTTGCTCATAAAGCGTACAAAGACTGTCAATCAGCCTTTGCAAGCCCTCCTCAGAGCGTGCATGTACCAAAGCGATGTCCAGAAAGATAGACGCAGGCCGATACTGCGCCACGTCGTCCAGCATGGCTGCGTACGACAGGTAACTGGGAGGCCATGTTTCGCCGACCAGCTCCAGGTACTTGTCGTTGAGCTCCATAACCGCAATTTGGGATTGTGATCGGCTGCCATAGGCGGCACTTGCGACCAAAGCGGTACCGCGCGAAGCGCTGTAGGAGTCATTGGGGAAGAACTCTTCCAGTACGAACGCATAGAAGCAAAGCATGCAGAAAAATGTCAGCGCTGTCACCATCACGCGCGTGCTGCGCTGCTGCCACCATGTGCGCAGGGCATGAAAATTACGACTGTTCTGACCAGTTGGAGGTGACGTTGGAAGCGAGGCGTTCACACAGAATATGTTTCATTGTTTTTCAAAAGCAACAGAATCATTCTTCCTCGGGTGCCTGCTGTCAAGACGTATGTGCCTTGACAATGGCTCTTCGGCCTCTGCGCGGCGACTGCCGAAACAGCGCCAACAGTTTCGACGTGAGCGCACGCTCAAAAGGTTTCCCTGTCGTCCTCTGCATGGGCTGCTATGGGCAAGGGGTGCACCGCTGGTTTTTTGGGTGATGTCCCACCGACTCCTGTCGGAGCCAGCGCCGGAGATGGGCGCGGCATCGTCGAGCTGTTCGGGTTTTTGACAGGCACAGGGCTGGATTTGACCACCACAACAGGCCTATCGGCAGCAGCTTGAAGACGATTGGAAGAAGGCTGCGGCTGGTGGGAACCACCTTGCAAACGGAAAATCGACACCGCACTGACCAACTCCTCAGCCTGTTTGCGCAGGCCTTCCGTAGCCCCTGCCATTTCTTCCACCAGCGCAGCATTTTTCTGCGTGGTCTGGTCCATGTGCGTGACTGCTTCCGCGACCTGTGAAACACCGTTGCTTTGTTCTCCGCTGGCATGGCTGATATCCGTGATGAGCTGGGTCACCTTCTGGATTTCTGCAATGGCTTGCTCCATCGTCTCACCAGCGTGGCCTGCCTGCAGATTGCCTTCGTGGATTTCACGCACGCTGTTGCTGATCAGCTGTTTGATTTCTTTGGCGGCCTCGGCACTGCGCCCCGCCAGGGCGCGCACTTCGCCCGCCACCACAGCAAAACCCCGGCCATGCTCACCGGCGCGTGCGGCTTCCACGGCCGCGTTAAGTGCCAGGATGTTGGTCTGAAAAGCAATGCCATCAATCACGCCGATGATGTCAGCAATCTTTTTGCTGCTGGCATCAATGCCTTGCATGGTCTGCACCACTCGGCGTACCGCGTGCCCACCCTCCGTGACCACGCGCTGGGCTTCACTGGCGCGGTGATCGGCCGATTGGGCGTGCTCTGCGTTGTGGGCCACCGTTGAGCCCAGCTCGTCCATTGCGGCTGCGGTTTGCTCCAGCGCGCTGGCTTCGCTTTCCGTGCGGGACGCCAAATCCTGATTGGCCTGTGCAATCTCTGCACTGGCCATGGCCACACTGTTGGCTTGCTCGTGCACTGTGCGCACGACCCGGGACAGACCGGCGCTGGTGTTGTTCATGGCATCCAGCAAGTGGCCGATTTCGTCTTTGCGGTTGCTCTGGATGTGAACGGTCAAATCCCCTTGCGCAATCGCATCGGCCATCAGGCTGGCCTCGTTCAAGGGGCGCACGATCATGCGCCGGATCAGCCAGAACCAGATACACGCCAGCATGACTACCGCAGCCAGACCCATAGCGGCAAATTTGATGATGATTGCCCGCGTTTCAGCAATGAATTCATCGGTGTAGGCGCTGGAGGCAAACACCCAGTCCCAAGGTGCATAGTGGCCAAAGACGGCGAGTTTTTCACGCGCTGATGGCTCGCCGGGGTTGGCCCAAGGATAGCCAATCATGCCCTGCTTGCGCTCAAGCATTTCACGGATGAAGTAGTGCCCATCGCTGTCCTGCGACTGCGCAATGTTGCTGCCTTCTTGCGCAGGGTGCACCAGCAATTGGCCACGCTGTGCACTGCTGTCTGCCCGCAGAACAAAGTAGTAACCTGTCTCTCCCACCTTGAGAGCACGGATAGAGGCTTTGAGGTTGTTGAGCAACTCCGAGAAGTCCTGCCCCACAAAAGCGATACCGACGGTGTTGCCTGCCGCATCTTTGAGGGGGCGATAGTGCGTCATGTACTCACGGCCAAACAAAGTGGCCAGCCCCATGTAGCTTTGCCCGCTTTGTAGGGCGACGTAAGCAGGGTGTGCACGGTCTAGCAAGGTGCCCACTGCAGTTTGGCCTTGCTCGTTTTTCAAAGTAGTGCCGACCCGCAAGTAGTCGCCGCCGCTTTACGCAGCAAAGATGGTGGTGACAGCACCGGTTCTTTGGGTAAACGCAGCAAGGCGAGGGTCTTGGGCATCCAGTGCCTGACCGTTGAGGCTGAGCACCGGCACAGTACTGCTGCTGTCCAACTCCAGTTGGCCTTGCAAGCTTTGCGCCAAGCTATCGGCCAGAAACTGGGTGCGGGTACGCAGATCTTTATCGCTGGATTCAATAAAGCGTTGCAGCATCGCAATGCCTTGCTGCATTTCGTTTTCCATCTTGCCGCGCAGCGATTGCGTGACACCCCATGCAATTGCCATCACCAGCAACCCCAGGATAGAGGCGACCCATACAAAGTTGGTGATGGCGAGTTTGGTGCCGAGCCCTTGGCTGCGCCAGTAGCGTTGTCCGATATGCATGCTTGCCTCTCATTCGCAGCGCAGATGGCACTGTGTGCGTCTTGTACTTGTGGGGTGAAAGAAAAAATCTGCGCAGTACTTGCCATGAATAACAGCGCAGGCCGCAGCTTAGTGATAGACACTGAGCGGCGGCTTGACACACATCAATTTGAAACAATTACTTGCATTCCATCTGCAATGGGCTGCTTCATTGGCACAACCAAAGCAAAAAAAGAGCACCTAGCCTTTATTCCATAAGGGCTAGGTGCTTTTTGAGTGAAATTAAATGGCAGGGCTTACGGAGTGATCCATCCAGATACGGTTAGCGCCTGCATCTTTTGCCTGATAGAGCAGTACGTCGGCACGGTGCAGTGCTGTGTCGAAGCTGTCCTTATCCAGAATGGCCGCAACGCCAAAGCTGGCTGTTACCGGCCCGCAAGGCATTTTTTGTGCCCAGTGTGCGCGCGCCAGTTCTTCATGGATGCGCGTTGCCAACGCCCGGGCGCGGGGCAAGTCAATGTGACGCAATGCGAGCACAAATTCTTCGTTTCCCAAACGGCCTAGGTGATCGCCTTCGCGCACGTTCGCCTGCAAGATGCGGGCAAAACAGCGCAGGGCATCGTCGCTGACGGTGCGGCCGTAGCGGGCATTGAGTTGCTGAAATTGATCCAGATCGCACAAGATCAAAACCCGTAATCCACGCTCATACGGCAAGGGGCCACAGGCGGACTCCAAGGCCAAGCGCGGCAGTAAACCGGTGAGTGGGTCTACATGCCCTGCGGCACGGCCGCGGTAAGGCTGGACCACCCAGGCACAGCCTAGCAGTACGACGCTGTACGCCCCCAAAGCCAGCGTCATGAGCCACACCCACCATACTGGGAAGCCGCCATTGGCTGCTGTGCTCCAGGCCACAACGGGATACAGGAACAGCAATGCCGCGCAGCCCGTGTAAGCCAGCAGCATCCAGTGATCTCCCGGGTGGCGCAAGGGCGTACTCCATAGCATGGGCAGCTTGTGACCCAAGATGCATGCACAAGCCCATGCCACAACGATGGCACTTTGCTCCCCCATGCTGGCCGTGGCCCAAAGCGCTATCAGCGCTACTCCTTCCAGCCACCCCACAAGGCGAGTGGGCTGCCCCAAGCGGCTGGCTGTGGCCTGGGCCATGGCTGAGGCGGCCAGAGTGCACAAAGCGCCAGTGCTCAGTAAAAAGGCAGCGCGGCCCTGCTCTCCGCCAATGAGCTGCAAGCCCAATGCCACACCACCAGCTACGAGTGCACCCCCTGCCCATGCCAGAAATTCTGGTTTACCGCACAAGGCCCAGACCACGCTGCATGGGACGGTGAGCAATCCGAGAACAAAGAGACCGGGCAGTACAAAGTAAGAAGGATCAAAGGAAGACATGAGAAAGCCAGTGACTGGGTGCAATCATTGATTGCCTGTGAAAGCTGTCTGCGTTTGCAGGGCGTTGACGGAAGCTGTATTTCTGAATACTTGGTGACGTTAGCCTGAAACGATTCACCATACTCCTTACAAATGCCAACGCTTTGTGTAGGAATTTGTACTTGTTTTGTTTGGGGGCTTGCCATGGAACTGCTTGCGCGGATTTGTCAGCGCGGCACGATGAAAAGCTACGTTCTCTTCAGTTATTGGCTTAAGGATGCTTCATGAACCCATCAATCGACGGCTATGCAAAGTTGGATCACTTGTTCATTAACGGCCAATGGGTGACCGGTCAGTCGCACAGCAGCAATACCGACACCGATCCGTTCAATGATCAGATATTGGCAACGATTGCCCATGCAGACTTGGCACAACTGGATGCGGCATACGCGGCTGCAGCCAAGGCACAGCAAATCTGGTCCCAGTCTTTACCGCAAGAGCGAGTGGGTCTCTTGAGCCGGGTGGCGCAGATATTGGAGACCCGCAGCGAAGAAATTGTTGACTGGATCATTCGCGAGTCAGGCAGCACCCGCTTGAAAGCAAGCATTGAATTGATGAGTGCCAAGGGCATCGTTCTGGAAGCGGCCAGCTTTCCATCGCGCATGCAGGGCGAATTGTTAGCCTCCAGCTTTCCCGGCCAATCCAGCCGCGTGTACCGCGAACCACTCGGTGTAATCGGCATCATCAGCCCTTGGAATTTCCCCTTTCACCTGAGCATGCGCTCGATTGCACCCGCATTGGCGACAGGCAATACCGTGGTGCTCAAACCTGCCAGTGATACGCCCATTTCTGGAGGCACCTTGTTAGCCGCCATTTTTGAAGAAGCGGGAGCGCCTGCTGGAGTAATCAACGTCGTTGTAGGCTCAGGCAGCGAGATGGGCGACGCCATGGTTGAGCATGCGGTGCCACAGATGATCTCGTTCACGGGCTCAACACCTGTAGGCCAAGGTATCGGCAAACTGGCGACTGGCGGCAAGCACCTCAAGCGTGTGGCGTTGGAGCTGGGTGGTAACGCGCCCATCGTCGTGCTGGACGATGCTGACATCGAAGATGCCGCTGCAGGCGCTGTCGCAGGCCGTTTTCTGCACCAGGGGCAAATTTGCATGAGCACCAATCGTGCGATTGTGGACGCCAAGGTCTACGAGACCTTTGTCGCTGCTGTAGAGCAACGCGTGAAGGCCTTGAAGTATGGCGACCCCATGCAGATCGACACCGTGATTGGCCCGATCATCAATGCCAAGCAACGTGCTGGCGTCGAAGCCAAGATCAATCAGGCACTCCAGGATGGGGCACGCTTGGTGGTGGGCGGCACGGCCCAGGGCAATGTGCTGCCACCCCATGTACTCGCAGATGTGAACCCTGAATGGGCCATTGCCAAGGAGGAAACCTTCGGCCCGGTTTTACCCATCATCAAGGCACGCGACGAAGCCCATGCACTGGAATTGGCCAATGCCACAGAATTCGGCTTATCAAGCAGCGTCTACACCCAAAATTTGGAACGTGGCGTGCGCTTTGCGCGCGGCATCCACGCGGGTATGACCCATGTGAACAATATGTCGGTCGGTGATCAACCCAATGCCCCCTTTGGCGGTGAACGCAACTCAGGCTTGGGTCGCTTTAACGGTCGCTGGATCTTGGAAGAGTTCACCCGCACTCACTGGGTGACAGTGCAAGAGCAAGGAAAAGCGCGCTATCCATTGTGAGATGCGTAATGGCATGGCTTGTGCCTCTTGTGAATACTGGCAAGCCATGCCACATTGCAAGTTACTGCCGGGTATGAATTTGCATTTGAGGAGATAAGCCATGACCAGCCCATCGACCCCCATCAATTTGGACAAACTGCGCAATGCAGTGCAAAAGTTTGGCTCCAATACGTTCACCACCGCACAGGTGGCGGATGACTACCAACAAGGTGAAGGTAACTTGGGAGATGCTGGCATGCAGCGCTTTGAAGAATTGCTGCGCCGCCATGCCGCGCTCCTGGGCATCAGCCCCCAGCCTTCCAGCGCTGGAGGCGATACCGTCTGGATGGCTGTCTAAGAAAGCGTAATCTTCATTCCGAGCATGCCTTTCCAGTATGCTTTTTTTACCTCTAAAGCCCCCGACATTAGTCTTTGCTCGATGCCGTACTCAGACTCACAGGGGCGATAGGCTTTTGCGCATTCCATAACATTTCCAGGCGTTCTAGCTCGGCATCGAACCGTTGGTTCACCCGCTGCTTTTCCACCATTTGTCGGTCAATCAAACGTTGCTGTTCTTGCTCGCTACTTTGCGCAGCCTCTATCGACAAGCGCAAGCTAGCAGGGATGCGACTGGGATCGTTGGCGTAGAACGCCAGTTCTTTGGCCTGCTCGGCATGCATGGCTTGCAGCTCTGTTAGTCGCTTTTCCGCGCTGCGCTGCAACTCACCAAGCTGCGCCAAGTTTTGTTGACGCTCTGCTTCATGGCTACTGCGTGACGGGTAACGCGCAAGCAACGCCCCATCGCGCCGACGCTGCTCGACAATGCGTTGCATCTCCAGTTCCTGCAGACGACGCGCTTCCAAGCGCTGCGCCATTTCAACTTCAGTCAGTGCGGGCGCAATGCGCTTGCGCTCCACCCCTGAAGGGCCCAGTACCCGCTGTTCACGATCTACGCACTGGGCTATGGGGCGGTCTGACGTCCAACGTCGTCCCGCCGCATCTACGCAGGTAAAGATATTGCCTTGCGTCACCTGCGACTTTGCAAGCACTGGTGCCAGCAAAGCGCAGATAGAAAATACCAATACCCCAGTCTTCGTTATGTGTACCGGTCGCATGGCTGCATGTGTAGTTAGTCGTTCACCCCATAGCGTTGACGATAGGCCTGTACACGCTCGTGGTGCTGTGCCATTTCGCCAATGCCTCCCTGAGACCCTAAAAAGACCAGCAAGTCCGACAGCGTTGCAATTGCGCAAACCTGCAGGCCTAACTGATTACGCACATATTGCACTGCGCTGTGGTCTACATCCTTGCCATTCTCGGTGGCTTTCTCTTGGCGGTCCAGGGCAATCGCAACAGCATGTGGCGTGGCCCCTGCAGCGTGAATCAAAGCGATAGATTCGCGCGCCGCAGTGCCAGCACTCATTACATCGTCAATGATGAGGACACGTCCCTTCAGCGGAGCACCTACCAAGGTGCCGCCTTCACCATGGTCTTTGGCCTCTTTACGGTTATAGGCAAACGGTATGTTCTTGCCCATACGCGCCAACTCTACTGCCACAGTGGCTGCCAACGGGATGCCTTTGTAAGCCGGGCCGAAGACCATATCAAACTCCATGCCACTGGCCACAATGGCTTTTGCATAGAATTCTGCCAAACGGGCCATCTTGGCACCGTCATCGAACAAGCCTGCATTAAAAAAGTAAGGGCTCATCCGCCCCGCTTTGGTCTTGAATTCGCCAAAACGCAGTACCCCTGCGTTGACGGCAAACTGCACAAAATCTTGCGCCAGTTGATCGTTCTGTTCCTGTTGCGCGCCACTGATAGACATGGATTCTTCCCTTTTTAAATTGACCAGCCTCAACCTCAACGGCATCCGCTCTGCCGCGTCCAAAGGTGTGGAGGATTGGATCGCAGCGACCGGCCCGGATTGTATTTGCGTGCAAGAGGTTAAAGCCCAAGCTGCAGATATTGAGGGCAAATTCGACTCCCTCGCGGGCATGCGCGGCATTTTTCATTTTGCGCAAAAGAAAGGCTATTCGGGCGTTGGTATCTATAGCCGCCATGAACCTAGCGATGTGGTCATTGGCTTCGACCCCGAAGAGTTTGATGCCGAAGGGCGATATGTAGAAGCGCGCTTTGATACGCCCACGCGCAAATTCTCCATTATTAGCAGCTACTTTCCCAGCGGATCCTCGGGGGAAGAGCGCCAGGCAGCCAAGTTCCGCTTTCTGGCGAAAATGCATACGCACCTGATGCGCATGAAAGATGAGCGGGAATTTGTGCTGTGTGGAGACATCAACATCGCTCACCGCAAAGAAGATCTAAAAAACTGGCGCAGCAATCAAAAAAACAGTGGATTTACCCCAGAAGAGCGAGCATGGATGGACATGCTGTTAGCAGACACCCCCGCTGGAGGCATGCGCGATGTCTACCGCACACTCAAGCCCGATACGACCGATGAGTGCTACACATGGTGGAGCAACCGTGGCCAAGCCTATACGAACAACGTCGGTTGGCGTTTGGACTACCACCTGGCAACACCCGCGATTGCTGAGATGGCGCGTGCTGAATCCATCTACAAAGGTGAGAAGTTTTCAGACCATGCGCCGATTACAGTGGGCTATGACATGAAGCTTGCTTAAGCCGTTTTATCGTCGACGTACAAAGAACGCGTTTTGCCTTCGAGATAGCAAATTCCACCCCACAAAGCGACCAAGCTAAATATATAGAACATATGGCCGCTATTGTGGGCAAAGAAAACCTGTGTCCAGCCGAATCCAAAATAGGCAATTGGCAGCAAAGAAGCCACTGTGCGTAAAGCTAAACCATTTTTTTGTTGTTGCGCAGGCAGTGCGTAAATTCGTCTTCGGCTAGGCCAGAAAATCGCTAAGGGAATTACGTAGAACAGAAGAAGTCCGCTGACTCCAATCAAACCACGCTTGGCAAACATATCCAAAATTTCATTATGAGCATGTCCATAATCATTGACTGACGGGTCCGCCCAACCTAAATCTACATACTCTTTTTTTCTCGCAACAAAACCTTCAACGCCCCAGCCAGTGAAAGGTTGCTCCATACCTAGACGCCAGGCTAGCTGCCATTGCTCCAGACGCTGACCAATCGATGTGTTGACTGCCTGCTCAGGATTTTCACGGTAAGCGTGCGTTTCAACCAACGCTTGCTGCACACGCCCCTCCACTCTTTCCCACAAAGGAATCAAAGTGACTACGCCTAGAAATAAAGAAGTAATAACGGCATAAACTGCTAGCCGGCGATGGCCATGCTGCAATAACAGCATCCAGATGGCGAGCAATAACAGTGGCGCGACCACCCAGGCGCCGCGCGTTTCAGAAAGTACAGAGGCTAATACCCCAAAACTTCCTAGTATCCACAAGATAAAGGAGTATCTGCGTTGATAGCCCCCCAACAGGGCGAATGTCCATGTCGCTATGCCTAAATACATGGCAATCCCACCATACTGAATTGCGTTGGTAAAGCCGCTAGCTTTACTGATCCCCAAATAGTGATATTGGTACAGAGCTACAGCCATCGCTCCCAACGAACCGCCGGCCAGCGCCCAGGGAATTGTTCTCGGGTCAATACCCCGATATGCAACGACCACCATGCAGAAAGCTGCCAACCAGTATTTGGCCCAATAATCTGTGTCTGACCAAGACAGCCAACCGTCAAACGTCGAACCCCAAAGCAAACCGGTAACGACGAGAAGGCCCGCCAACCTCCAAGTGGCCTTATCTATGCCGTGCATTACCGCACCTTTAAAGCCTAGCAAGCTAAATAAAAGAATACCAACAGCCCCGTAAGAATAGCCTGTTGGTACTGCTAATGCCAAAGCCCAGAAAAAGAATGCAGAAATGCTCAACCCAAGAAAGATACGGTTGCTCTTCAAAATTTCGCTCATCTACAATTAATAAAAAACTATCGTTTCTTTGTCTGCTCTAAATATTCCTGGTCAATTTCCAAAGCCACATAACGAAAGAAACACTCCAAAGCGACAAAAAAACTGTGCAAAAAGCCTGCGCGGCCACACAAAAATCCGCGATGGAAAAAATACAGGCGAACAAAATTAGCGATCCCTGAACCCATCCCTCTCACAACGCCGCCACGCTTTCCGGCTTTCATGCGTTTATAGGCACCCAATTGCACATATTGAGCAAGTTTTTGCAAGCTGCCGTAAATCGTCTCGCGAGAATAATGAGGTAGGCGATTTTTCAGCAAACGCACTGGTAACGTTTCATTTTTCAGCTTGGCTCCTTCATGGACGACGCCTTCAAACTGAATAATTTGATGGCGCGGGAAGAGCCTGGGAATTCCCCCTGAACTGCGCATTCTTCCTAATGACTGTCCATAGGCGATTTGTTCCCAAGCGACTTCCCATACCGCCTCCATATTGGCATCGACGATGCTGCGAATTTCTTGTGCCAAAGCGGGCGTGACCAACTCATCCGCATCCAAGAAAAATACCCAGTCGCCCGAAACGTGTTGCAGGATACGGTTGCGCTGCACGGCAAAGCCTTGCCAATCTGCATAGACAAAGACTTCAGCGCCTTTTGATTGGGCTATGGCAACGGTGTCATCGCTGCTACCACTGTCCACCACGATGATCTGGTCTGCAAACCCTGCGCTATCAATGCATGCACCAATGCGACGCTCCTCATTCATGGTGAGGATGCCAATGGTCAACTTGGCCATATCAATTTCCGTTAGTACTGTGTCGGGGCATCCCAAAGGCCGCAAATACGCCCCCAGAGACGCGAGACATGTTTGGGGGATGGTGCGAACACCCGCAGTGCTAACAAGGCAATAGCTCCTGCAAGTGCAGTTCGGCGATGTTTGGCGGCAGTAGCGGCGCCTGCGTGCTTGGCCGTAAATAAGACTTTTGAGCGAGCATGGTGGTAGCCACGGCCATACTCTACCTTGATGGGACGTGGACCACGCACAGAGCCACGGTTGGAGTGCGGCACGAGCACAGCAGGCTGCACCACGACAGGCTTGCGCTCTTGCAATAAGCGCAAGCACATGTCTTCGTCTTCGTAATACAAAAAGAAGCGCTCATCAAACCAGCCATGGTGCGGCGCATTGGACATGTTCAGCAGCATGGCTGCTCCGCAGGCGTTACCCACGCAGGTCACCGCCTGTGCCCCGGGGCCCTTGGCAGCCCACCAAGTTCGAATCCAGCCGTAGTTAATCTGCGCCTTGCCGTCGCTGCCTGTGAGCTGTGGCACCACAATCGCCGCTTCTGGCCATTGTTGGGCTGTTTCCCACAAGGCTTGTGCATGCTCAGGCTGCAAGGCGCAGTCCGGATTGATCATCAAGCAATAAGGGGTTTGCGCCGTTTGAAAGCCGCGATTGTTGGCCGTGCCAAACCCCATATTTTCAGACAACGCAATCACTTGCGCCTGTGGTAAATGCTGGCGCGCTTGCGTAAGCGTGTCATCCGCACTGCCGTTATCCACTATCACAACATGGGGCCAGCCCCGTAATTGCTGGGCTAAATCTGCCACGCAATGCGCACTATTGAAAGTCACGATCACGGCAGTGATCTGCGCCAAAGCAGGACAGCGCTCTAAAAGAGCGCTGTCTTGAATATCTGTTGTGTAGGGCATCAACGCAGTCATCGGTAGAGCTTAATGTCCACCCGCAAACACCTCACCTGCTTTGAGTTTGTAGACCGTTCCGCAATAAGGGCACTTGCCTTCGCCGTGGTGCGCCACGTCGATGTACACCTTGGGGTGGGTGTTCCACAACTGCATATCTGCCTTGGGGCTGGGGCAGTACACACCACCTTGGGTGTTCAAGTCTTTGGCGGCCAGTTCTACGACGGCGATAGTGGGCATGTGGGGTGTCTCTCTCACAGGTGGGGCAGCCCGTACCTGCAGGCTGCTTGAAATTTAAATTCCAACGTCAGCCGTACCCGGCCAACTTCAGTTGGCGGGGATTTTAAAGCCTCAAACGTTGCTTGCGTCGCCGCTGGCAACAATGGGTTCAGGATTCGTGGGCCGTTCCATCGTCCATTTAACCAAACGACCTTGGACGAATTCGCAGGTGACATGCGAATTCGTGCCATCGGTCCAGCGGTAAATCTCGGGCTCCTGGCCTTCTTCGGACAGGCGTTTGCCGAGCGAGCGCGTCATCGCCACCACGTGCATCAAATTCACTTTGGGTTTGAGCTTGGCGTTAAGCATGACCGCGCTGCCCACATAACCGATGGGCCGCTGCGAAGCGCGGCGCATCACGGTCATCAAGCGGGTGAAGTGCAGCAGCAGCCACATCAAGATGCCGCCGCCTACTGCGGCCACACCTTTCCAGCCCAGAGAATCGAAGGCGACATACAACAGGATCGCCAGCCCCAAGGGCACTACAACATTGCGCAAATTCATGACGGTTATTGTCTTATGTGAGAAACACAATCTTTATGCGGACAGTGCGTATGCCCCCAATCGAGGGCAACGCCAGCTTTTTAGTCCATGGCGCGCACAACGTTCATGGCCTCGTCGACGCGTTCTACGGCATGGATTGTCAGGCCTGCAATCGGTTTTTTGGGCGCATTGGCCCTGGGCACGACCGCAATCGTAAAGCCAAGCTTGGCAGCCTCTTTGAGGCGGTCTTGCCCACGCGGCGCAGGGCGCACTTCGCCTGCCAAGCCCACTTCGCCGAATGCGAAAAAGCCTTTGGGCAAAGGTTTACCGCGCAAGCTAGAGGTAATCGACAGCATGACGGCCAAGTCAGCAGCGGGTTCGTTGATACGCACGCCACCCACAGCGTTCACAAATACATCCTGGTCCGCACAGGCGACACCGGCATGGCGGTTCAGCACCGCAAGCAGCATGGCCAGACGGTCTTTGTCCAGGCCCACCGACAAGCGCCGGGCCGCCGGGCCTGCGCTGTCTACCAGCGCCTGAATCTCTACCAGCAAAGGGCGTGTGCCCTCCAGCGTCACCATCACGCAGCTGCCGGGTACGGGCTCGGAATGCTGGCTCAAAAAGATGGCGCTGGGGTTGCTCACGCCCTTGAGGCCTTTTTCTGTCATGGCGAACACGCCAATCTCGTTGACGGCACCAAAGCGGTTCTTGATGGCGCGAATCAACCGGTGCGGGCTGTGCGTATCGCCCTCAAAGTACAACACCGTATCGACCATGTGCTCCAGCACACGCGGGCCGGCCAGCGCACCTTCTTTGGTCACGTGGCCCACCAAAATCACCGTCACGCCCGTGCTCTTGGCCATGCGCGTGAGGTGCGCCGCGCATTCACGCACCTGCGCGACGGAGCCGGGAGCGCTGGTCAGTTGGTCGGAATATGTGGTCTGGATCGAGTCAATCACCACCACCGCAGGCTGCGTCGCCTCGATTGTGGCCAGTATTTTTTCGAGCTGAATTTCGGCCAGCAGGTTCACCTGACTGCCGTCAATGCCCAGTCGGCGCGAGCGCAGCGCCACTTGCGCGCCGCTTTCTTCGCCCGTCACGTACAGCGTGGGCAGGCCCGCACGGTGCAGCGCATCCAGGGCTTGCAGCAGCAAGGTGGATTTGCCGATGCCGGGGTCGCCGCCAATCAGCACGACGCCGCCTTCCACCACACCGCCGCCCAGTACGCGGTCCAGCTCTTCAATACCGCTGGGCGTGCGGGCAATGTCTTGGGCCTCGATGGCTGCCAAGGGCGTGACTGGCTGCGCGTTGGCCAAGCCGGCGTAGCCTTGTGGTGCGCTCAGGCGGTTTTTACCGCCGGATGCGGCTTCGGGCACGCTCTCGATCAGGCTGTTCCACGCGCCGCAATTGGGGCACTTGCCCAACCAGCGCGGCGTGGTGCCACCGCAGGCGTTGCAGGTGTAGATGGTTTTGTCTTTGGCCATGGCGTGACTATATCGGCGCGTTCTGGGCAACCCGTGACCCAGGTGTTATGCCCTACAAAAAAGAGAGCGGCTTGCCGTTTGTTTGATTGAACCTCAGCTACAAAACGCTGTGAAGTCTTTTAAGAACAATGGCATGCAGCTCACTTTTATGAAGTATTGTGCTATTTACGCAGCGGTGCTTCATCGCTGACTACAGGCACGCGTGGCGCTATGGCGCACATCAGCTCATACCCCAAGGTGCCAGCAGCGGCGGCCACTTCATCAATGCTCAGTTCAACGCCAGTGACGGGGCTGCGCCCCCACAGCACCACTTCGCTGCCCATGCCTGCATCGGGAATGGCGGTCAGATCGACGGTCACCATGTCCATGCTCACGCGGCCCAGCAAGCGGGTACGCACACCATTGACCAGCACCGGCGTGCCCGTGCCGCAGTGGCGCGGATAGCCGTCGGCGTAACCACAGGCGACCACACCCACCTGCATGGGGCCGTCTGCCGTGAACGTGGAGCCATAGCCCACCGTATCGCCCGCCTGCAGGTTTTGGGTGCCAATGATTTTGGAAGACAGCGTCATGCCGGGCTGCAAACCCCAGTCTTGCGCGGTGCGCTGCGGGTAATCGGGCGAGCTGCCATACAGCACGATGCCGGGGCGCACCCAGTCATTGCGCAGCTTGCCATTGCCGGCAAACCGCATGGTGGCGGCGCTGTTGCACACGCTGCGCTCGCCCGGCAGGTCTTGCGTCATCTGCTCGAACACGCTGACCTGGTGGTCAATGCCGCGTGGGCCGTCGGCATCGCTAAAGTGGGTAATGAAGGAGATTTCCTCCACCTGCGGCAGCGCATTCAGGCGCGCATAGGCGCTGCGGAAGCGCTCGGGTGTAAAGCCCAGGCGGTTCATGCCACTGTTCATTTTCAGAAACACGCGGTGCGGTACCTGGGTTTTGTGGGCCGCCAGCCAGTCGATCTGCTCGTCACAATGCACCACGTGCCACAGGCCCAGGCGCGAGCACAGCTCCAGATCGCGCAGCTCAAAGACACCTTCAATCAGCAAAATCGGGCCACGCCAGTCCAGGCGGCGCAGGCGCTGGGCTTCTTCCAAATCCACCACCGCAAAACCATCGGCCGCGCGCATGCCTTCAAAGGCGTGCTCAATGCCGTGGCCATATGCGTTGGCCTTGGTCACGCACAACAAGTTGGCATCTTTTGCGGCGCTGCGCACGCGCTCCAGATTGTGGCGGATGGCTTGGGGGTGGATGGTGCAAAGAATGGGACGCGGCATGACAAATAACAATCGAGGGCAAACAGCGGCCATTCTGGCACCAGTGTTCAAAGTGTGCGTGATATAACCGCTGCTCATCTGCCATCGGGACAATCATTTCCGTGCGCTTGTCCTACACGGCAGGCGCGCGCTCAGTATTTCATGAAGCGCGGTTTCTACACCATCATGTCAGCGCAGTTTTTCAGCTCGCTGGCCGATAACGCCCTGTTCGTCACCGCCGTAGAGCTGTTGCGCACTGGCGGCGCGCCTGAGTGGCAAAGCGCTGCCCTCGTCCCGATGTTCGCCCTGTTTTATGTGGTGCTGGCGCCTTTTGTGGGCGCGTTTGCCGATGCGCTGCCCAAAGGCCGGGTCATGTTCATCAGCAACGCCATCAAAGTGGTGGGCTGCCTGCTCATGCTGTTTGGCCACCACCCGCTGCTGGCTTATGCCGTGGTGGGTCTGGGTGCTGCGGCGTATTCCCCGGCCAAATACGGCATCCTCACCGAATTGCTGCCAGCCTCCCAACTGGTGAAAGCCAATGGCTGGATTGAGGGGCTGACCATCACCTCCATCATCTTGGGCGTGCTGTTGGGCGGCCAGCTCGTCGGCCCGGCGATTGCGCCGCTCTTGATGGGACTGGGCCTGCCGGGTGTGGACAACGCAGCGGAGGCCGCAATTGGCGTGCTGGTACTGGTCTACGCGCTGGCAGCTATTTTTAATCTGCGTATTCCGCGCACCGATGCACCGCTGGTGGCGCTGCGCCAGAACCTTAAAAAGGGCGTGCTCAGCAACACCCTGGCGCTGCTGCCCGACTTCTGGAACTGCAACCAGCGCCTGTGGCGCGACAAGCTGGGGCAGATCTCGCTGTCCACCACTACGCTGTTCTGGGGTGTTTCCGGCAACTTGCGCTATATCGTCTTGGCTTGGGCTGCGGTGGCTCTGGGCTACGGCACCACGCAGGCCTCAGCGCTGGTCGGCGTCGTGGCGATTGGCACGGCCGTGGGTGCCATTGTGGCTTCCATGCGCATGCGCCTGCAGCACGCCACACGGGTGATTCCCATGGGCATTGCCATGGGCTTGCTGGTGATTTGCATGAACTTCATCAGCAATCTGTGGGTGGCCATTCCCTTTCTGATCGTGCTGGGGGCCTTGGGTGGCTACTTGGTCGTGCCCATGAATGCGCTGCTGCAGCACCGCGGCCACAGCCTGATGGGCGCAGGCCGCTCGATTGCGGTGCAGAACTTCAATGAGCAAGCCTGCATTCTGGGGCTGGGCGCGCTGTACAGTTTTGCCACCTTGATGGATGTCTCCGCCTACGGGGCCATCACAGGTTTTGGCCTGATTGTGGCGGTCACCATGTGGCTGATTCGCCGCTGGTACCTGCACAACTGCCGCAAGCATGGGGGCGAAGTGCGCCGCCTGCTCAACCTTGCGCGCCACGACCACCACTGAGTGGCCCCTCACTATTCGCGACTTTGATAGCGCCAAGCCCTTATTGCACAAGGGCTAGAGCCACTTTTTGCCATGCATCCCTCTTTGCCGTACTTTTGCCTGCTCTTTAACGCCATGGTGTGGGGGCTGGCTTGGTGGCCGTTTCAGACCATGCATGCGCAGGGACTGGTGGCGCCGTGGGCCACGGGCATGATTTATAGCGTGCTGGCCATCGGCACAGCGCTGGTATTTCGCAACAGCTTGCGCCAGTTACTGGCACACCCGGTGCTGTGGCTGCTGGCGCTGTCGTCCGGGCTGACGAATGTGTCGTTCAACACCGCAGCCTCGACCGGCGATGTGGTGCGCGTGATTTTGCTGTTTTATCTCATGCCCGCATGGACGGTGCTGCTGGCCTGGAAGTTTCTTGGCGAGCGCCCCACCACCCAGAGCCTGCTGCGCCTGGTACTGGCCTTTGGCGGCATGGCGCTGGTCATCATGCCGCAGGGTGCCACCTGGAGCAGTTTGACGTCCGGCGTTGGACTGCCGGAGTATCTGGCACTCTTTGGCGGCTTGTGCTTTTCCATGACCAATGTGATCTTGCGCCGCAGTTTTCACACGCCAGCGACCCCGCGCTTGCTGAGCATGTTTGTGGGCTGCATGTTCATGGGCTTGTTCACCGCAGGCACGGGTTACGCCACAGGCCATCTACCGGGCATTCCTGCACCCAACACAGTCTGGGTGGCTTGCGCACTGGGCATGGCGGTGCTGGTGGCCGTTGGCACCTGGGCACTGCAGTACGGCGCAGCGCGCATTCCCACCAGTACTACCTCGCTGATCATGCTCTCAGAGGTGCTGTTTGCCAGCGGCTCTGCGTGGCTGCTGGGTGCCACAGAGCTGACGCCCCGCATGCTGCTGGGCGGCGCGCTGATTGTCTCGGGCGCGCTGCTGGCCGCCTTGCAGGGGCGGCGCAGCAAACTCGCTCCCGCCTAAGGCTGGGCTCGCCTGCCCCCTCCGCACAAGCCCACGCTATGGGGGCCAACACGGCATAAGGCTGCTGGGCGCCAAGCATTCATGCAGCAGTGGCAAGATGGCACTTTCGCCCCACTAGAAACGAGCAAGCCATGCCGAGTTTTTACGATTTCTCTGCCCCTGATATTGCAGGCATTCCGCAGGCCATGTCGCAATTCGCAGGCAAGGTGGTGCTGGTGGTCAACACCGCCAGCGCCTGCGGCTTTACGCCGCAATTGTCCGGCTTGCAGCAATTGCATGAGCGCTATGCAGCGCAGGGTTTGGCGGTTTTGGGTTTTCCCTGCAACCAGTTTGGGCAGCAAGACAAGGGCAGCAACACAGAAATTGGCAGCTTCTGCCAGCGCAATTACGGCGTAGCTTTTCCGATGATGGCCAAGGTAGAGGTCAACGGCAGCCAAGCGCACCCGCTTTTTGCCTGGCTCAAAGCGCAAGCGCCGGGGCTGCTGGGCACCCAAATGGTCAAGTGGAACTTCACCAAGTTCCTGATCGCGCGCGACGGGCAGGTCATCCAGCGCTATGCGCCCAATACCGCACCGGCCAGCATCGCCTCCGACATTGAAGCGGCCCTCGCACAACCCCCACACACCGGGGCGTAAAAAAGGGGCCAAGAGGCCCCCTTTCTCTGAAAAAGCCTTAAAAAGGCCTTAGCTGCTTGGCAGCGCTCCATCTTGCGGAGCTTCGCGCGCGGTCTGTAATTGTTTGGCGCGGTGGAGCTGGCGCAGCACGGCATGCGAATTCATGCCGTACATGTCGGCAAACGCCTCCACGGTCTCCGCACCGCTGGCCGTGTAAGCGCGTTGCACGGCCTCGGCCTTGGCATCTTGCTCGGCCACTTCGGCCAAGGCGGAATCCAGCAAGGCTTGCGTAGCTTCATCGCGCACCTGCACCACTTGCAAATAGGCTTCGCGGCTCAGGCCGGAGTTCACAAAAGCGAGGCCCATGCGACGGCGCAGCTTGACTTGCAGGTCTTCACCATCGCGGGGTTTTTTGCGCTTGAACACTTCCACCAGGGCATGGAAGACGTGTTCAGGAGCCATCGCCTCGACCGGGTTGCCGTCCAGGTCATGGCGCTCTGCGCCGGAGGCCACCGCATTCAGATAGCGGGTGGAGCGGGTATGAATCGCCATGGCCACCTTCAAGCCTGCTTTGTCGATGGCTTCGCCATGCAATGCCAGCAGGTCTTGATAAATACCGCGCTTGAGCGGCAGGAAAGTGGCACCAAACAACACAGGGTGCAGCTGCGCCAGCTGCTCCAGCACGGGATGCACTTCACGCACAGGGCGCGCCGCTGTCGGATTGGGCGCTGCCGAGCGACCACGGCTGGGAGTGCGGCGGTCAGCGCGGGCAGGCGCCTCCACTGGTGCGCTGGGCGCAGAGTTTTCAACGGGTGTGGACACGGGTTCGGTCATGGGCTTGGGGCCAGTGCAGGGAAAATCAAACCCGCGATGATGCCAGCAATGCGGCGCAGATGCGAATCCATCTGACTTTGGCCGCTTTCGCCTTAGTTCTGTAAGGCCTCATCGAGCACCTCCACCCAGTGACGGACAGGCACCGTGGTGCCACTTTGTAAATGCGTGATACAGCCAATATTGGCCGACAAAATGGCGGCAGGCTGCTCCAGTGCTTCGCCCAGCGCTTGCAATTTGCGATCACGCAGCGTCTTGGACAACCGTGGCTGCAGCACCGAGTAGGTGCCCGCCGAGCCGCAGCACAGGTGCGACTCTGTGCGCGCTGTCATCAGTTGAAAACCCAGCTTGCCTAAATTGGCCTCCACCACCCCTTTGAGCTTTTGCGCATGCTGCAGTGTGCACGGCGGGTGGTAGGCCATGGGCTGCTGGGGCACTTTGGCAATCGCTGCCAGCTTGTCTGCCAACTCGGGCAACAGCGATGGCAGCAGTTCACTCAGATCGCGGGTCAATGCGCTGATGCGCGCAGCCTTCTCGGCGTAGGCAGGCTCGTGCCGCAGCACATAGCCCCAGTCTTTGAGCATGGCTCCGCAACCCGAGGCATTGCTCACAATAGCTTCAATCTCGCCGGCCTCCACCGCAGGCCACCATGCATCAATGTTGGCGCGCATCTGCGCTTTGCCGCCGTCGTGGTCGTTGAGGTGGTACTTGACCGCACCGCAGCACTGGCTTTGCTGCACCACCACGCTCTGGATGCCCACAGCGTCCAGCACGCGCGCTGTGGCGTAGTTGATATTGGGCAGCATGGACGGCTGCACGCAGCCCATGTGCAGCAACACCTTGCGCGCATGCTCGCGGCTGGGCCATGCGCCGTACTGGGTTTTAGGCGGCACTTTGGCCTGGATGCTGGCGGGCAGCAGGCTGCGCACGCTTTGGCCCAACTTCATGGCCGGCGCAAACAGCGGCGACGTAACGCCTTCTTTCAATGCCCAACGCTGCAGGCGCTCGCTCATGGGGCGCTGCACTTGGTCGTCCACCACTTTGCGACCGATGTCTACGAGGTGGCCGTATTGCACGCCACTGGGACAGGTGGTTTCGCAGTTGCGACAGGTCAGGCAACGGTCCAGGTGCAGCTGCGTGGCCCGCGTGGGCGTGTGCCCTTCCAGCACCTGTTTGATGAGGTAAATACGGCCCCGCGGGCCGTCGAGCTCATCGCCCAGCAATTGGTAGGTGGGGCAGGTGGCCGTGCAAAAGCCGCAGTGCACGCATTTGCGCAAAATAGCTTCGGCTTCTTGCCCGTCAGGGGTGCCGAGGTACTCGGGGGCCAAATTGGTTTGCATGGTGCTTCTCGCTTAAAACAAGGCGCAGGTGCGGCCGGGGTTAAAGATGCCGGCCGGATCAAATGCCTGCTTGAGCTGAAGGTGCACGCGCTGCATGGCGGCAAGTTTTTGGTCAAATAGGGCTTGAGCCGTTATTGCATCAGGGCTTTCAGCTCTGAATAGTGAAGCGCTTCCACCCACTGCCTGGGCAGCGGCTTGCAAGGCCTCACCCTTGCTGCGCGGTGCATAGACCCAGCGCTGCGCGCCATGCCATTCCACCAGAGCATCCGCAGCCAGCGACAGCTGCGGTGCCGTCTGCGGCAGCGACAGGCGCCACAAACAATCTCCCGCAGCGCGGGCGGTAAACCACGGCAATGTCTGTTCGCGGCAAGCTACCCAATCCATAGCTGCCTGCCCTTGCTCTACAAGGGTTCCACCCATTTTTTGGCAGGCAGCTTCGACGGCAGCCACAGCCCCGCGCAGGCGCACGTACAGCGTGCCAACGCCAGCGCCTGGCACCCAGCAACTGGCATTCAAGGGCAGGGGCTGCCCCCCCCACTGATTCAGACGCTGCAAAGCGTCGGCTTGGGACATGTCCTCAAAGCGCAACGTAGCTTCACCGGGCACCACGGGCAGCACCTTGAGGCTGACCTCGGTAATCAGGCCCAGCGTGCCCCAGCTGCCAGCCATCAGGCGCGAGACGTCATACCCCGCCACGTTTTTCATCACCGTGCCGCCGAAGCGCAGCAGTTCTGCCTTGCCATTGATGATCTCAATACCCAGCACAAAGTCACGCACTGCGCCCACGCTGGCGCGGCTGGGGCCATTCCAGCCTGCAGCAACCATGCCGCCGACAGTAGCGACATCGCCGTCACGCGTGGCAAAGTGCGGGGGCTCAAACGCCAGACACTGACCTTGCTCTGCCAAGACCGCTTCTAGTTCCACCAAGGGAGTGCCAGCGCGCACGGTCACCACCAGCTCACTGGGCTCGTAGCTGACGATGCCGCTCAAGCTGCGGGTGTCCAAAATTTCGCCTTGCAATTGCAAGGCATGGAAGTCTTTGCTGCCGCCTCCGCAAATGCGCAAGGCGGTCTGGTGGGCAACGGCGTCGCTGACGCGCGCATGAATCTGATGAAGGGCGGCATGCATAGCGCTAAATCGTAACGATACTGCCGCTTTGTGCCTGCCTTTGCCACATGAATTTTTTGAATGCTCCGCGTGAATCACGCTGGCAGGCTGCCATAAAAAACCGCCCTCGAAGGGGCGGTTGGTCAAGCGGACAGGCACAGGCTTGTGCCTGATCCGTGCTTAGCGGTTATAGGCAGACTCACCGTGCGAGGTGATATCCAGACCTTCGCGCTCCGCATCTTCAGACACTCGCAGACCCACCAGGATATCTGCGACCTTGAAGCAGATGAACGAAACCACACCGCACCACACGATGGTGACGATCACGCTCTTGAACTGCACCCAGACTTGGGCTGCCATGTTGTAGCCCTCAGGCTCCACACCACCCAGGCCTGCTGCGCAGAACACGCCTGTCAGGATCGCACCCAAGATGCCGCCGATACCGTGTACGCCGAACACGTCGCATACATCGTCCACTTTCAGCATGCGCTTCAGACCGGACACGCCCCACAGGCACAGAGGGCCCGCGATCAAACCCATCACGATAGAACCCATAGGACCGACAAAACCAGCTGCAGGCGTGATGGTCACCAGACCCGCCACCGCACCAGAGGCTGCGCCCAGCATGGAAGCCTTGCCCTTGTGCAAGCCTTCTGCCACGATCCAGGCCACAGCCGCAGCGCCAGTTGCCAAGATGGTGTTGATGAAAGCCAAACCAGCCGTACCATTGGCCGCACCGGCCGAACCGGCGTTGAAACCAAACCAGCCCACCCACAGCAGGGATGCGCCCACCATGGTCAGCGTCAGGCTGTGCGGAGGCAGGGCTTCTTTACCAAAGCCAATGCGCTTGCCCACCATGTAGGCACCCACCAGGCCAGCCACCGCAGCGTTGATGTGCACCACCGTGCCGCCCGCAAAATCCAGCGCGCCGTCTTCGGCCAGCAAACCACCGCCCCACACCATGTGTGCCATGGGGATGTAGCTGAAGGTGAACCACAGCACCGAGAAAATCATCACAGCAGAGAACTTGATGCGCTCAGCAAAAGCGCCCACGATCAGTGCCGTAGTGATGGCCGCGAAGGTGGACTGGAAGGCCACAAACACGTACTCAGGAATTGTGCTCAGCGAAGCCGACAAAGTGTCGGGCGTGATGCCGCTCAAGAACAGCTTGCTGAAGTTGCCATAGAACTTGCCTTCGCCACCGAACGTCAGCGAGAAGCCGTAGATGGCCCACAGCACGGTGATCAGCGAAAACACCACAAACACCTGTGCCAGCACGGACAGCATGTTCTTGGAGCGCACCAGGCCACCGTAGAACAGGGCCAGGCCAGGGATGGTCATCAAGATCACCAGCATGGTGGAAGTCAACATCCACGCGGTATCGCCGCTGTCAAGTGCAGGTGCGGCTTGTGCCGCAGCTTCAACGACTGCAGCGGCTGCGGGTGCAGCCTCTTGCGCGAAAGCACTGGTTGCCGCGGCCATCAGGCCCAGACCCAGTGAAATTGCAGGGAGCGATTTTTTCATGTCAGTCTCTTGCTTCAAGGGTTGCGTTACAGGGCGTCTTTACCGGATTCGCCGGTACGGATGCGCACGACCTGCTCCAAGTCGTAGACAAAAATCTTGCCATCGCCGATTTTTCCGGTGCGCGCAGCACCTTCAATGGCTTCGATGACTTGTTCCAGCACAGCGTCATCGACGGCGGCTTCCAGCTTCACTTTGGGCAGAAAGTCCACCACATATTCCGCGCCGCGGTACAACTCGGTATGACCTTTTTGGCGACCGAAACCCTTGACTTCGGTCACCGTGATGCCTTGTACGCCAAGCTGCGAGAGGGCTTCACGCACCTCGTCGAGCTTGAAAGGCTTGATGATGGCTGACACCATTTTCATGAGACGTTCCTCCAGGAAGCGGGAGTTGTAAAACTGTTATGACAAGCCCATTAAGCAGGGAGCGTGCCAACCAGAGGCCTTGTGAAGAGAAACAGACTCGTCCTACAGTAAGCCACCAGAAAACTGCGGCAGCAGCACCGTTTTGGTGCAACAAAAACCACCTGCCGCCACCACTTTTACGCACCGTTTTAGGGAGGATCAACACCATGGCCTTGGCTTGCGTTCAAAGTCGCGCGCTCTTGGGCTTGCAAGCCCCACCCGTGACTGTGGAAGTCCACTTGGCCAATGGCCTGCCCAGCCTGACGCTGGTGGGTTTAGCGGATATTGAAGTCAAAGAAGCCCGAGAGCGCGTGCGTTGCGCCATCGCCAATAGCGGGCTGGAGTTTCCGACCAACAAACGCATCACAGTCAACTTGGCACCTGCGGATCTGCCCAAAGATTCAGGTCGTTTTGACCTGCCGATTGCATTGGGCATTCTGGCCGCCAGCGGGCAGATTGATGCCGCCAAACTGGCGGGCTGGGAGTTCGCGGGCGAGTTGTCTTTATCGGGAGACTTGCGCCCCGTGCGCGGTGCCTTGGCGACCAGTTTGGCCTTGCAATTGGCGGGGGCCAACGTGCGTCTGGTACTGCCCAAAGACAGTGCCGCAGAAGCCGCCTGCGCGCTGCATACCGAGGTGTACGGTGCCACGCACCTGCTGGATGTTGTTGCGCAGTTGCTTCCAGGCACGCACACGGGCGATGTCTTGCCCAGTGAGGGCTGGCAGCGCATGCAGCCCATGCTCACTGCGCCCACCGCATATCCTTTGGATTTGGCCGATGTCAAAGGCCAGGTGCAAGCCAAGCGCGCCCTGGAGATTGCTGCGGCAGGCAGCCACGGATTATTGTTGGTGGGGGCACCGGGCACCGGAAAATCCATGCTGGCCCAGCGTTTTGCGGGGTTGCTGCCGCCCATGACCGATCAAGAGGCCGTCGAAAGCGCGGCGATTGCCAGCCTGGGCAACCGCTTCCAGACGGCCCACTGGGGCCAGCGCCGCACCAGTAGCCCACATCACACCGCCAGCGCTGTGGCACTGGTGGGTGGAGGCTCGCCCCCCAAACCGGGCGAAATTTCCTTTGCGCACCACGGCGTGCTTTTCCTTGATGAATTCCCTGAGTTCAGCCGCAATGCCCTGGAAGCTTTGCGCGAGCCCTTGGAGACCGGGCGCATCACCATCTCACGCGCCGCGCACAGCACCGAGTTTCCCGCGCGCTTTCAGCTGATTGCCGCCATGAACCCCTGCCCCTGCGGCTTTTTTGGCAGCCCCTTGCACAGCTGCCGCTGCTCGCCGGAGCAGGTGGCGCGGTACCAAGGCAAGCTCAGCGGCCCGCTGCTGGATCGCATTGACCTGCACATTGAGGTGGCAGCTCTGCCCGCTGATGAGTTGCTGCAAAGCGCCACCGGAGAGCCTACTGCCACCGTGCGCAGCCGCGTTGCAGCCGCCCGCGAACGTGCCATCGTGCGGCAAGGCTGCACCAACCAATTGCTGCAAGGCGAAGCGCTGGATGCACACCTGCAACTTGACGCCACGGCGCACGACCTGGTGCGCAAGGCCGCACAGCGCATGGGCTGGTCTGCCCGGGCCACCCACCGTGCATTGCGTGTGGCACGCACCATTGCCGATTTGGCGGGCAGCGACACGATTGCCAGCGCCCATGTGGCCGAAGCCATGCAATACCGCCGCGCCTTGCTGCAAACAGCGGTGTCTTAGCTGCGCCTAGGGTGTGTTCACGTTAATAGTTGACTACGTATGCAGGCGCTGACAATCCAG